>Ga0114996_10000283_pt1 | contig 71543 bp, 60 predicted proteins | sample ArcticOcean_MG_C_4_FD_87039 | JGI IMG/M metagenome (GOLD analysis project Ga0114996, IMG submission 87039) | Marine microbial communities from western Arctic Ocean - ArcticOcean_MG_CB4_134 | ecosystem: Environmental > Aquatic > Marine > Oceanic | place: Arctic Ocean: Canada Basin | collected...
ATTCGTATTCACAAACCTCACAGGTGGTGCGCTCGACCCAGATCACCTGTCTCACGCTTTCAAACGGCACGCCCGCGCTGCGGGACACCCAAAGTTGCGACTCCACGACCTAAGGCACTTTCATGCTTTCGGGTTGATCGCCAGCAATGCCCACCCGAAAATCGTGCAGGAGCGACTGGGACATAGTTCTGCCGCCTTCACGATGCAGGTCTACGGTCATGGCTCAGAAGAATTGCAGAGAGAAGCCACTGAGCGGTTCGCCGCGTTGCTCGACGCCTAGTTGTTTCATGGCAAATCAACAAGCTGGGTAGCAAAACGGTAGCAAACGCGAAGATACCCCGATCGTTGTTCAGTCGATGTCTCTGCTTGAAACCGTCGAGTTGAATGGCGGGAGTGCAAGGGAGTCGAACCCTCCGCGCACATCGAAGGATGCACGCCAGCGGAGTTGAAGTCCGTGAAGTCCACCGGAACTCATCCACTCCCACGTCAAATCGCAGTCGCGACGAATTGAGATTCTATCTCAGGTTGCAGGGCAACTTGGACGCTTCAGAAGCGAGTACCCACATAGAACGATCGTGGTGAATCCCCCTATGACGCGAAACCGACGTGACCTCTATTCGAAATCACGCCGGTTTTCTGATCTTTGTTTAGATCGGCGGTGGTTAGATCACCTGGTCGATCTTCTCCTGGAGTACCTGCTTCGGAACTGCTCCAACTACCTGGTTTACAGGCTTGCCGTCTTTGAAGATCAGCAGCGTTGGGATTGAGCGGATACCGTAGGTTCCGGCGGTCAACGGACTTGAGTCAACGTCAACCTTAGTGACCTTCAACTTACCGTCGTAGTCACTCGCGAGTTCCTCGACTACAGGCGCAACCATCTTACAAGGGCCACACCAGTCGGCCCAGAAATCTACAAGTACTGGCGTTTCTGAGTTCAGAACTTCTTCGGCGAATGTGGCGTCTGTGACGGCCAGCGGCTTTGCCATGTGTTGTTTTCTCCTCGAGCTAATTGGTCGAGCCTGATTACTTCTGCCCGAACTACGTTCCGGGACTCGTGCTTTTCAGCGTTTGCAATATCTTAGATTCTAGCAGCGCATTATAGATGCAGACAGCCAGTCCCAATCCATGCGCGGTGGTTGGAACTTACCAGATTTACGCCACTCCGGCTGGCACACTTACTTTGGTCAGCGTTACCGACGTCAACGGCAATCCACGCACCCGAGGCGCAGGATCAGGGTCATCACTATCTTGCATTGCGGAGGCCAGTTCCCCAAATAGCGTGGTAACACTTATCAGGCCAGTATATGGCGAATCCAACTTTGCGTAGCCAACAAATGTGACGGTGTTACCATCCTGATCCGCCTTACCTCGCAACTCCACCATATCGCCAGCGCTGATGCTCGCACTTGAAGCGTCGTCCGGGTGAATCTGAACGTAGTTATCACGGGTGATGTAATTCATGCCATCCCGGTTTTCTACGTCAACGGGGTGATCCGGCTCATGCAACACACGCCCGTGGGCCAGCGTGAACGGGTAGTCGGCGTCGTGTACATCCAATATCTCTCGGATAGACATTGGAGTCAGCTTTGGCCTGAAGTTCTCATCTGGAGTACCGTGAATGATTGCGGTTCCGGGGGCCTCTGCGTTCGTGCACGGCCACTGAATTCCGCCCTGCTCCAACCTGTCATATGAGATACCAGCGTAATCAGGGACGACGCTTGCGATCTCGGCGAATATCTCAGCGGCAGATTCGTACTCGAAACCGTTGGCTCCCAGCGCGGTTCCTAGTTTTGCCAGCGCTGACCAGCCGGGCCGCTCTTCGTAGTTGAGCGTCATGCTCTGGCGCACCCGCTGCACACGTCGCTCAAGGTTGGTGTACGTGCCATCAACCTCTGTGAACGCTGCGGCGGGGAGAATTACGTCAGCAAAGTGGGAAAGCTCGCCGGGGAAATCATCGGAGACAACCAGGTAATCGAGCTTTTCGAGTGCCTCTTGCAGACCTTCGAGGCCGGGCTGGTCCGGCGCGATTCCATCTGCCATCACAATTGCGGCTTTGATAGTGCCGTCAGCCATTGCTGCGACCATCTCTTTAGTAGAGAGGCCTGATGCGGCTGGAATCTGTGCACCCCACTTTTTAGAGAAGTTGTCTCTAGCCGAAGCGCCTCCAACCGCAGCGTAGCCGGGCAAGAAGCGTGGGTTTGCTCCAACGTCGTTCGAGCCCTGAGTGTTTGCGCCGCCAAACAGCGGGAAGATGCCTCCGCCTGTCCGACCAATGTTGCCGGTCACGAGAGCGAGGTTTGCGACTGCGAGAGCGAGATCGCCCTTCTCCTCTACCGGCACGGTGTCTGCGCCGTACAAAATTGCGGCCGAATCAGCTCCACCGTAAGCCCTTGCGGCGGCTCGAATTTGGTCTTCCGAAATGCCCGTGATCTGGGAAACCCTGACAAGATCAAAGTTCCAGAGCTCTTGTTTGGCTTCTTGGAGTCCGTCAGCGCGTTCGTTTACGAACTCTTTGTCCTCGAGCGCTTCGTCCATGACGGCGCGCAGGATTCCACCCACCAGCGTTACTTCAGTGCCTGGCTTCGGTCGCAGCCACAGACCCTCTTTGCAGTACCGGGTAAGTTCTGTCTCCCGAGGGTCGATAACGACAATGTCGGCACCCGCACGTGCGGCCTTCTTAACTGGGACAGCAAGAACATTCTGTTCTTCAGTGGGGTTTCCACCGATAACCATCACGCATTTGGATTTCTCCAGCTCTACGATCGGGTTGGATGCCGCTGCGTATCCCGTGGAGGCCAGCAGCGACTCAGTCAACTCAGGATTCAGGTTGAGAGCGCTGTCTACATTGTTGGTTCCAAGCGCAACACGCGCCAGCTTTCCAGCAACGTAGTTGTCCTCATTGGTGCCACGCGGTGACGCGATGACGGCCACCTGATCCGGGCTGAACTTCTTGAGATTTTCAGCAGCTGACTCAAGAGCTAGTCCCCACGTGGTGCGCTGCATCTCATCTTCTAACTTGATGAGCGGGTAACGGAAGCGGCCTCGCTTATTCGGGTAGTCGCTTGCGAACTTGCCCTTGAAGCAGAGCTGGCCATTATTGGCCTCACCAGCGAGATCGCCGCGGAAGCGGATGACCTTGTTGCGCTGGTTGACTTCTGTAACTACCTGGCATCCCACCGGGCAGTTGGAGCAGATTGATGTTGCCGTAGACGCAGCTTTGTCCCACTTGTAATCGCGCTCCGTCAGCGCGCCCGTAGGGCACACGTCAATGCAGGCGCCGCAGAACTCGCATCCAGACTCCAACAGCGATGTGCCATGCGAGGTTCCGACAAGCGCCGTTCCAGATCGAGACGTGAGCGTTAGAGCCGTGTCAAAACGAACTTCCTCGCACACACGCACGCAGCGCGCACACACAATGCAAAGGTTGTAGTCGCGGTCGTAGAACGGGTCGTCAACATGCCGGGGGAGATCACGGAAGTGATACTCCATCGGGTTTGTCAAATCGAGTTCCATCGAACGAACGGTGTCTTTGAGTTCACAACGCTCGTTCTTCGGGCAGATAGTGCAGCGGTCAGTGACCCGCACGTGGCGCAGACATACGTCCTGAGGGCCACATAGCTCTATCCGGTGGCAGGTGAGACAGCCGTGGGGATGCTCAGTCATGAGGAGGTCAATGATCCCTCGACGGAGTTCCTGGATATCGCCGGTCTTTGTGCGAACAATCATCTCCGGCATGACAGGCGTTGTGCATGAGGCCTGTGTCATAGTCCGCCCGTTGGACTCAGTCTCAACAACACACATCCGACAGGCGCCGTACGGCTCCATCTTGGGCATGTAGCAGAGGTACGGAATGTAGGTTCCCGCATCCATGGCAGCCTGGATTATGGTCTGACCGGGCTGAGCCTCGATCTCCTGGCCGTCCATAGTGAACTTTATTGCGTCTGCCATCTGGGCTCCTACGGCCTTGTCCGGTTGGGGGTGATCATGCTGCCGTCAGCGAACGACCCTACGGGGCCAGCGTGTTCAGTGATACAGGCATCGAATTCATCTTTGAAGAACTTCACCGCAGAAAGAATTGGGTTGTAGCCAAGCTGACCGTGACCGCATAGTGAGCCAACTTTCATGCTGTTCCCAATGCGGTCCATGAGTGCGAAGTCCTCTTCATACGCCTTATTCATGCAAACTCGATCCAGTGTCTCGAGCATGTGCGTGGTACCAAGACGACAGGGGAAGCACTTGCCGCATGATTCAAACTGGTTGAACGCTATAAGTGCGCGTGTGAGATCTACGACGTTGACGTCCTCATTCCCAACAATGATTCCACCAGAACCAAGAATCGCTCCAGCAGCAGACATGGCGTCAAAGTCGATCTCCGTATCAAATGCTTCTTCGCCCAGAACACCACCAAGAGGGCCACCTGTTTGCAGCACTTTGATCTTCTTGCCGCCCGGCGCACCTCCGCCAACGTCATCAAGTACCTGTCTGATCGTGAGGCCCATCGGGATCTCAAAGAGTCCGGGTCGGTTGATGTCTCCAGATAGACAGACTAGCGCAGTACCAGCACTCTTCTCTGTGCCAACTGACTTGAACCATTCACCACCCCTGGCGATGATCTGAGGCACGTAAGCCAGAGATTTCACGTTGTTGATGTTGCTTGGCTTCCCCCAGAGGCCCGCCTGCGCTGGGAACGGCGGCCTGAACCGAGGCTGCGAACGCTTTCCTTCGATGGCTTCCATAAGTGCCGTCTCTTCGCCAGCTACATACGAGTCGCCAGTTAGGACAACTTCTGCGTCGTAGCTGAACTCTGACCCAAGAATGTTCTGACCCAGTAATCCAGCCTCATAAGCGTCGGCAACGGCCTTACGGGCAGCGTTGATCGGCTCGTCGTGGCCCTGTCTGATGAAGATAAACCCCTTGGACGAGTTCGTTGCATAGCCAGCCAGAATTAGGCCTTCCAGCAGCGTATGCGGATCACTCTCAAGGATTGCTTTGTCGTTGAATGCTCCGGGGTCACCCTCTTCGCAGTTGCAGAGGATGTACTTCTCTTTGGCGGGGTTTCCAGATAGGAAGCTCCACTTGAGTCCCGTTGGGAACGCAGCACCGCCACGACCCCGAAGACCTGAGCCCTTTACTTCTTCCAGCACCTGATCCGGTGCCATGCCGTCAAGCGCCTTTTCCAACCCGGCATAGCCGCCTTTAGCGATGTACTGCAGGAGATCCTGTGGGTCGATGTGTCCGAAATTCCTGGATGCAATGCGGGTCTGCGCTGCAACATCGGGGAGGTCCTCGAATTTCGTCACGCCCTGCAGAACCTGACCCTCGCCTGCGGGTTCGTATCCAAACGCACTGGCGATGACTGGCTGTTCGCCCTTTACGTGCTGGGCAACCAACTCTGGAACCTGTTCCGGTGTGACGTTTGCGTACCAGACTCTTGGGCCACCTGGAGTTTTGATATCTACAAGAGGTTCCGCGTAGCAAATGCCGTACATTCCAACCCTGGACACTGTGCCTGAGGTACCACTGCTCTGAAGCTCTGAGTTGAACGCCTCAATCACCTCGTCGCAACCAGCCGCTTCACCTGAGACGCCGCCGCCAACTCGGATCCATGCAGCGTCGTTTAGTTCTTGCCATCGGCGATCTGCGCGTTCTCGGAGTTCTGCAAACGCGACGGTCATTTGACGGTCTCCATGAATGTCAGGTGTAACAACGTAGCTGCCTTAGCCCTTCAACTCGCGTGCCAGCCTGGCTGCGATCTCTGTGGTGATTTTGCCCTTGTGGTGATGATCAATCGCTATCACCGGCGCCTGAGCACATGCTCCAAGGCACGTGCCGTACTTCAACGTCACCTTGCCATCCTCAGTCTCGCCTTCCCGATCAACACCAAGCTCTGCCTGTACACACTTCAGGATTTGCTGAGCGCCTTTCACGTGACAGGAAGGCCCCCAGCACACCTCATAGGTATGGTCACCGGGAGGCGTAAATCGGAAGTTGGTATAGAACGATGCTACCGACCAGACTTCGTTGATGGTGGTATTGGAAAAAGCGGCAGTTTCTTCGATGGCCTCATTAGGCAAATAGTGAAGGACATCCTGGACTGCCAGGAGAGATGAGAGCACAGTAACGGTCGGCTGAATTTGACCGTTTAGTATCGACTGAATTTGTGTGCGTATATCGTTAGCGGATTCGGACACTTCGCTTGCCAACCGGCGAACTCCATCATCGTAATAAGAAGGCCGGGATTTTCGGCCTGAGAAATTCGTCACAATCTTAGCAAAGGGATCACTGAAAATGTGTGATCTTGCGCAATCGATTTCCGAACTGTCCAGAAGATAGACAACGGATAGAATCCGCAAGTCGACCAACAATCAGGAATTCGCTATGAAAATTACCCGTATTGAGACGATTCACCTCGATGAATTCCCCGCCGCTACGTGGGTTCAAATTCACACAGACGGTGGACAAGTCGGTCTGGGAGAGACTTGGTTTGGTCCAAGAGCCGTCTCCGGAGCCATTCATGAGATCTTCTCTCCCATGCTTATTGGGAAAGACCCGCTGGCGATCGAACGCCACTGGCGCGACATGTTCGACATGGCAAATGCCTTCGGATTCGCTGGCGCAGAGGCTCGTGCGATCTCTGCGCTCGACATCGCCCTCTGGGATATCGCCGGGCAGATCGCTCAGCAACCCATCTACAACCTGCTGGGTGGAGCATGCCGAGATCGCATTCGTACCTACAACACAAACGCCTCATACGGCGATGTTCGCGACCTTGAGTTGTCGATGGAAGATGCCGGGACGGTAGCTAAAAGTCTGCTTGATGATGGCATTGAGATCATGAAGTGGGCCTTCACCGACCCGTTTGCCGATCCATCACGCGGCATGTATCTCTCGGATAACGATCTCGACTTGATGTTGGAGCCAATGCGCCAGGTCAGGAACGCGGTGGGCAAAGATATGGCGATAGCCAACGACGGGCACGGTCGATGGAACTTGCAGAATGCGATTCGCATTGGTCGCGCGATGGACCAGTTCGGCATGTTCTGGCAGGAGGAGTTGATCCAGCCAACTAACGTCCAGAACCATGTGACCCTCGCGCACGAAATCGAGGCGCCGATCTGCGTTTCAGAACGACTGATCAGCAAATTCCAATTCCGAGAATACTTGCGAGAGGGTGCGGCGGAGATCGTGATGCCGGACTTGATCTGGACGGGCGGCATTACCGAAACCAAAAAGATCGCCACTATGGCTGAGGCGGAGGATGCACCAGTTGCTCCCCACGATACAACTGGCCCGGTTAACGTCTTCGCATGTGCGCATATCTGTATGAACGCGCCAAACGCGTGGGTGATGGAAACAGTACGGGCTTTCTACGGCCCCGGTGGCTGGTATGACAAGATCATCGAGCCCAACATAGTGGTGCGGGACGGCCATCTGCTAGCACCGGAAGGTCCCGGTCTGGGCACGCGGCTAAAGTCAGACGTATTCGATCGCTCTGACATTCACGTGGAATCTAGTGACGAGCCCGGAGGCGATCACTGGGGTGGCTTCACCAGTGGCTACGAGATATACACGACCGATGATGGGAAGCGCACGCTGAGACAGCGCTCCTGATGCAATAGCAATCAATCAACCAAGGTCATGAGCAGGGAATCAACGTATGACAACACAGTTCACCGTTGAGGCAGTCATTCCGGCGCTACCGCTGGTGATCTGGGCGGCGTGGCTGGACGGAGAGAGTCACGCCTCTATGACCGGAGGGGAAGCCACCGGTGAACACACCATCGGCAGCGAGTTCACGGCGTGGGATGGCTACATCTCAGGAAAGAACCTGGAGCTTGAGCCGGCGAAGCGCATCTTGCAGTCGTAGCGAACCAGCCAATTCGGATCGGATGACGAAGACTCGATGATCGAGCTCACACTATCGCCTCACGGCGATGAGTCCACCACAGTCACGCTCAAGCGCACCAACGTGCCTGATGATCAGGCAGCCGGGTACCAGAGCGGCTGGCTGGACCACTACTTTGAGCCTATGCAGGCATACTTTGGCGTCGGCTAACCGACGGCCTTCTTCGCAGCTTCAAGATCAGCTGAAGTGTCGCGCTTGGTTGTTGGCGACATAACGATCTGTTCAATCGTTGTTCTGGGCGGCAATGCGGCGCACAGGAAGATGACGTCTGCCAGATCTTCAGGCCGCATCATGGAGTCACGAGCTTCCTGCCCCGGAGGCAATGGCCGATTCTCCAGAATTGGGGTATCCACTTCAGCAGGCATCACCGCTGTTGCGCGAATACCTTGATTGCTGAACTCAGAGTTGATGTCACCCATGAGGTTGGTCACACCGGCTTTGGCGGCTCCGTACGGTGCGCCACCAAGAAGGCCAGGTCGGAGCGCAGCCATGGATGAAACGGTGATGATAGTTCCGCCGCCAGCCGCCAGCATGGAAGGGATAATCGCCTTACATATCTGGTAGACACCAGTGACGTTCACGGCGAGGACAGAGTCCCACTCTTCCTGTGAAACGGCGGTGATGCTGCGGACTTTGCTGCTGTGGCCAGCGTTGTTGACCAGAACGTCTACTCGGCCATGCGCGCTCAGAACTGATTTTGAGAATGCGGCAACACTGTCGCCGTTCTCAAGGTCCAGAGTCAGGGCGTGAGCCTTGCCACCAGCGGCCTCAATCAGACCAACTGTCTCATCCAGCGGCGCCTGACGGCGGCCTGAGATGACAACTTCCGCCCCAGCAGCAGCGAATTTCAGGGCCGTTGCCTGACCAATTCCAGTGCCACCACCTGTAACGATAACCAGTTTTCCGTCGAACAACCCCATGTGTATTTGATCCCTGAATAGCTAATGCGATTTCTGATTTATGCAAGGTGCCGGAGTCTAGCACGCGGAGCGATATTCCGGCGCCGCCCAGGCTGCAAGCGCCCGACGTAAATCCGGTTAGACCGCCTTGTTATCCCCAATGATCATCTGAGCCAACTCACGCCCCATTCGGACGCTGTAGTTCGTGCCGCGATCTTCCGGGTAGATCTGCGTGGTGTTGCCAAGATAAAGGTTCTTCACGGGTGTGCGGTGGTCCGGAATTCGCTCAGCGTAATTGGGTGTGATGATGGGCTGGGCCGCGCTGAGGGCGTTGTAGTGAACCTTGGTTACCCAGGACTCATCGAAGTCTGGATTAAACTTCTTGAGATGCGGTAGATAGTGCGCCAGAAGTTCTTCTTTGCTCATTGAGAACATCGGCTCATCGCGATCCAGATAGTTGGTCAGGTAAAGGACACTATTGCCGTTGTACATCTCTTTAGGCATCAGGTTTGTGTGCTCTATCAACCCGAGGAATGGCACTGAGTCATCCGCAATGTTCATCCAGTAGGTGGACGTCAGCGGGTGCTTCATTTCCAGAATTAGCACCACAGCCGCCATATAGTGCACGTCTTCAAGCTTCTTCCGGTAATCATCGGGGAGATCGATTAGTTTCACGAAGTCGAACGATGCGTTGGTCGCAAGGACAGTGTCGAACTCCTGTTCGAACGGCTCGCCGCTGTCCGGTTCTACTCGCAGTCCGGTTGCTCCGTTTTCGTCCTGAAGAATCTGTCGAACCGGACAGGAAAGATGCACCTGCCCTCCCTGCCCTTCAATACGCGCCTGCAGCGCTTCGATAACCTCATCGAAACTGGTCACCGGGTAGCCAAGTACTTCACGCCCAAACATGCCCTTTCGGGATGTCACACGTGTCTGGAACTTAGACCAGAGCCAGGGCATGCCAACGCTGTCATGATGGCGACCAAACTTGGCTCTCAGGAGCGGGTCCCACATGTTCTTGAATATACCGTCTGAGCCTTCTGACTTGATCCACTCCGCTGCGGTGAGATGCTGGATTGGCCGCCAATCCTTCATACGTTGCAAACGGAGACTGAGAAGGCCCAGTCGGATGCGATCAATGAATGACAGCGGCTTGAAGCGGAGCAGGTCGAGTGGCGTGACGAACGGGTACATCTTGCCGTCGGTATACGTGGCTACCGTTGACGGTATCCATTCCAACGATTCGACTACGCCTAACTCCTCCATCAACTCAATGATCGCGCGGTCGCTCAGAAATAGATGATGGTATCCGCGCTCAAGTCGTGCGCCACCAACTTCAATGGTCGATGCCTGCCCACCCACGAACGGCGCTGACTCATAGACGATAACTTCGTGGCCAGCCTTGCCAAACTCGTACGCAGCGGCAAGACCGGCAACACCCGCGCCAACGATTCCAATTTTCATGTTGTGGACTCTATTGTGCTTGACTCCGATTCAAGGCCAGTCGGGCCGCTCTCCGCCTGCTTCACCAGCGACTTCAGACTTGTACCGTCCATAATCAACATGACCACACCAAGAATCGAGACCGGAACCAGGAGCGCTATGTGTGCAGTAAGTACGTACGTTGCCGCCTCTGCTTCCGATACCCCCGTGCCTACAAGCGTGGCCGCGCCAAAGAACTCGAACGGCCCGATTCCACCAGAGACGGACGGCACCACTCCAGCCAGGTTTGCGACCGAAGTAAATAGAAGAATCGCGGCGATGAATTCTGCGTTCGTATCGAACGAATCTGCAATATTGAATCCAAGTGCAATCACCACTAACATCGCCGCTTCGAGCAGCCAGACGGGGAGCGACATGAGCAACACTGCAAGTAAGGCCTTCGGTGACTTGAGAACAGTAAGGCCTTCAATAAGTTTCGCCGAAACTACCAGCGCCTTTTCTCTAATCCTCTCCGGAAATGGGGTCAAAAACTTACCGATCCAGATCAGAACCGTATTCTCTGAAACAAGAGATATGACGACCATCACGCCGGTCACACCAACGAACGGTAGTACCGATATCGCTACAAGAATTGGAGTACCGCCTGGAACCGAACCTGATAGCTCATCAAGCAGCCCTGACGTAGGGAGAGCAACCCAGACAACAGCCAGAAAGAAGAGCAGCGTCACAACGTCCGATGCTCTTTCAACCGCGACAGTCCCAAAAGCTGCTGCCGGACTGATTGGCTCGCGCAAGCTGGTGTAGTAGGAACGAACTATTTCGCCAAGCCGAATTGGGAGGATATTGTTAGCCATATAGCCAACCACCACCACCGGGTAGAGGCTACGCCGGGGCTTCCCAATCAGCGGTCTGAGAATGTAACTCCATCGCCATGAGCGCGCCCAGACTGCCATGAAGTAAAAAACCAATGAAGGCAGCACATACGCCAAATTCGCGTTCCGGAGCACATCGCCAATATCTTCTCGTGGCAAGAACAGCCACGCGAAAGCAGCCAGCAGCGCAGCGCTGGCGGCAAGTCCTAGCCAAAATGCTTTCTGTCCAACCAACACAGTTCCAGTCTCCGGCCACCGCCGGGCGGAATCTACTCCGGCACGACCAGCGGAATATCGTCACGGAAATATACAAATGAGTCCACTCCACCTATTTCGGATGGCATCGCGCGGAAGAAGAAGAAATCGATCGCCCCCTCCCATCTTTTGCGGTCGATCACTGTGCCAAAGAAGTCGCCCACGGAGATGTCGCGGTAGTCCTCCGGGAACCATTGCCTGTGTGCGAAACGACGTCCTTCGCTGAAAGATGGATCCTCTAGAGCATCTCTCACAACGCTGGAGTTGCGCGCGTTCACAACAACAATCGAGCTATCCGGTACCTCTTCCAGCTTTCCGCTCGTGTCGTACGCCGGATAGGACGTTGATGTGTAGTCGCGCAGATACCAGGCCCACGGCCACGTAAACCCATCTGAAGAGTCAACTGTCAGGTTGATTGCGTAGCCTTCACCGGTCAACTCGCTTGCCGCTTTGATCTCATCGGCAAGCCTGGGTACATCTGGCGCTGTCTGCGTATAGATAAGCAGTTCGTTTGGCACGTCACTGTTGACGTACGTTGCGATCCAACCGGTTCTCACAGTTAACACGAACATCATGCCAACCACTACGGTCAGAGTGGTGGTCAATGCTGGCGTTCGTCCAATCCTGTTGATGAGTTTCCACATACCAAAGAGGGAGAAACCAATGATGGCCAGCAGCGCCCATAGCTCGAGCAGATCTACAGCGCCCTTTCCGCTGGTCTCAAAGAATATGGCCCGCCATGCCACCACCAGGAATATCGGCGTCCCTATGTAGAGCAGCCAACCACCGTTCATGATTGGTCTACGCCACTCAACCCCGGTTACCGCATCGCCCAGCGCTTTTCCTGCCAGCAGGATCAGCGGCAGCGTGATGTTGACCGTCAGCCACGGCATTTTCTCGCCGGCCATCGTGTATGCGACGAAAGTTCCGGCGGCCCAGAACGCAAGGAATCTAGTGAACTTTTGTTCTGATGTTTCAGCCATCGCCAGCGGAATGAGTGTGAATACGATGGGCACTGCGGCAAAGAGAACTCCGCCGATAGAAGTTTCGCCTGCAACCGTAGCCCCAGCTCCGGCGACCGCGAAAGACGCGGTAACTACCATCCAATAGTAGTTCTTTATTCCACGCAGTGAATAGAAAATCCCTGCCACAATCGCGACTATCCACGGCAAGAAGTCGTAGACCGAAACTACTATCAAATAGTAGTACCAGGGCTGGCTCCCCCTGCGCACTTCCTGCTGCCCGACCCAGTAGCCAAGCGATTGCCAGACACCAGAGCTCATGCCAACCAAATTGGTGCCCAGTGACGTGAACAACAGGAATGTAATCAACCAGAAGATCGCCATCACTATCAGGCCGATCTTTAAGTTCCATTTGAGAATAACCGCGAACGAAATCACCAGCAGCACACCGGTGAGGACCAGAGCGACTATCACTCCTACTCCGTCGGCCTCGCCTGTCGCGAGTCCTGTGGTCCCCTCTCTGGCAGCGAGCGTAATTCCAAATGTGTCCTGGGAAATTCCAGAAAACGCACCAAGCATCGGTAGCGTCATCGCACCGATCACCACTATGAGGATGCCAGGAGCCCCGAACTCATTCAGGCCGCGCTGTCCCCAGATCCACTCCCCAAGCTGCTTCCAGGACAATGCCATCAGTCCCAAGCCTAGCAACGCCACAACAATGAATTGTGATTCTTTTGTGGCAAATCCTAGCGCCATGAGCGCGGCAGCGGCGTAAAGCCATTTGGTCTGCTTCTCGTCCATGTAACGCCACACAACGCCGACAAGAGCCAGCGTCCATACGGCCATGAAGATGTCGTTTCTGGCGAACCGGCTGAAATAAAGGAATGTGGGTGAGAAGGCCAACATCCCGGCGACTAGCAGGGCGCCTACGTTTCCAAGACGCGGTCGTAGAAGCAACGGAACAAATATCAGTACCGCGCCGAAGAGGGCCTCTACTAGCCGCAGCGTGAAATCGCTTGATCCAAACAGGAAGAATGATGCGGCCGTTGAGTGGAATAGGAACGGCCCGTGCATGAGCGGATTGTGAATGTATCCGTCGCCATTCGCGAAGTTGTGCGAGAAGAGGCCGTGGAGGCTTTCGTCGTGATGCACGGCGCGACTGCCAAGGTCGTAGAGCCGCATGAGGATAGCGACCGAGAATAGCGAGGCGTACGCTGCGATTTCCCAGCGATACGGGAAGTTCGGTATCCAGCCGCGGCCACGCGTCTGTGACTCATCGACAAATTCGCCGAGGTCAATGTCATCGCCTGCCAGCGGCTGGTAGTCGGCATCATAGTAATCATCCGAAGAGGCCGACTGGGGCGAATAAGCACCATTACCACCTTCATCAATCCAGGTTCCGTCTTCCCATCTGCCAGTCTCGCTTTGAGCCGGCGCCGGGTGGAAATCAGAATCTCCCGTAGGGGCTATCGTCGAAGACTGATCGGTAATGGTGTCATCCGATCTGTTAAACGTAGTCAGAACTTACTCCCGTACTTTAGAAATCTTGAAAATCACTGTTGAATCGAACTCAAAAACGCGTTCTCCCAGGTCATCAAACTTATCGAAGTTTCCCGGGCCATACTCGCCACGTTCTCTAGCTCCCAAATAAACGTAATCAATATCGTACCTATCCAGCAGCGTTGATGCCTCAAGAAGATCGTCTGTCTTGTAGAGATTTTGGATATCTGCGGCCCTGCCCTCAAATGGTTCACGTGTGCCCCGCCACTGGTGTTCGTGGCCTTCCCAGCCAAGCACTGTTGCCCGGCCAGTTGCGGACGATATACGTCCAAAAGCAGAGTACGAACCGCCTACGGCTTCAACCAGTCTGGCATCCAATTCCGTGTTGTTACTGATCCACTCAATCGCCTTTCGCTCAGGTTTGCTGCTGAAAGTAATGAAGTGCAGTCCATCTAGCGTTGGGTCTGCGACAAACGAATCTGCCTTACTGAACGACGCTGCCACCGGGTAGTACAGAGCTACAACGATTAGTACGGTGGCGATTCCCGCTGCGGATTTGCTTAAGATGCGAATTGACCGGCGCCAGGTCGACTGCCTGCTGGTCCAGTAATGCGCGCCGTAGGCACCGGCGACGACCATGAATATCCATATTTGGTAGTACGCCTTGAAGATTGTGTTCATGCGGGTGTTGAAGAGATCCTTCACGAAGATCAACTCCACGCCATACATCATGTAGACGGACAACCCCACCAACAGTATTGCGAATAGTTGGCCGTCAGACGCTCCCCTGCGGGCACGCCACAGAATCGCCAACATTCCCGCTGTGGCGGCCAACGCCAATGGCAGAACATCGATAAATCGCTGTGGGATATCGCCGACGGTAGAGTCTGCGTTGACGATCTGGTGGACCACTACCCAGACGATGAATGGTGCAGCGATCAGCACGGTGATGATCCAGCTGGCGGTTGCCCCTAACCCGGCAGACTTAACTGCTCCGCCCGTGCGACCGAAACTTGGGCGCAGCGGGTCAATCAGCCAACCCACCACTGCCGCCACTGGGCGTCGCGCTGTCGCTGTGAAGAGAGGTGCCACAAGTATCAGTGGCAACGCCCAGACCGTGAAGAAATGGATGTACCTGGTCGAGTGCTGCACGGCTCCAAGTGGTGCGCCCGGCGATACCTGGCTACTGAAAGAGCCCAGATAGAACGGCGAGTACAGAGCGATTGCGACGACACCCACGAACAACGATGGCGGAATTGCTGTGATGATCGCGGCAAATAGATTGCCGTTATTGGCTCGCCACGCCCTGAGTGTGACCACAATGAAAAGCAGCGCTCCCAGCGTCGTTATGTCCCAGGCGTTGATGAAACCCAACGCTCCGATCACGATTGCGAGCAAGAGCACCCGCAGCTTGTTCCCAGCGATCCAACCCAGCGTAAAACGTTCGCGGGCAATCAGCATCTGGAACAAAAATGCAAGCGCCAACAGCACGAACGGAATCGACATCAGGTGCGGATGTAAGTCACCGAGCAACAGGCTGAAAAACGGGAATTCCTGGATAGTGAAATCGACCTGATCTCCGGTCTCCCCAAATGAGTTGATGACCCGTGACGCATGCCACCACCACCAAAAATCAGTGGGACGCCAGTTATTGCCGTTCTGCGTCGGTTCCACTCGATCTATGTCTACCCAATCATAGACGGTCTCAGTTCCGACTCCAGTCAGAGATCCAATCTCCCAGACTCCTATTGAGTTGGCCGCTACCAGAAGCAAAATGGAAGCGACTACGCCTACAACTATCGCCCTCCCCTGCCGCGCGTGATCGGAGCGAACCATGTTGTAGGTGAGACTGAAGATAGCTCCGGCCGAAAGTGCAGCAATCAGTGCTATCGACAGATTGAACGATATGAAAGTTGGCACGTTGGCCATCTGCGTGATGCCACCAAGGATCCAGTACCCAAAGTAGTAGTATGCGACCGATGATCCAGCCAGCCAGGGATCTTGCGGTGGAGCGCTTGTTGCGTTGGTGCTGGCATTGAGAAACAGCAGATCCATGGGCTTCTCAGTGCCGCTGATGCTGGGATCGTATGCCCGATAAGCCACCCACGCGAAGAAGAAGAGCAGGAACAGGATCTCAGCGACGGCAATCGCCCGCCACTCACGTTTGACATAGCCAAGAATGCTGGCCCGATTGCGCACCATGTACCGCCAGCCGAATATCGCGGCGACCGCAGTGACGATCCAGTACGTGGTCGCGGTGCTCTCAATCCCGGGAGCATAGCTTCCGAGCCACACAACGAACGAAAACAGGATCAGGCCAAGCGGTTTCGCCAGTCCCCATCCGCGATCCTTGAACACAGGGAAGGCGGCGTATGCGATTGGAAACGCGGCGAGTCCAATCACCTCAGCGACGATCAGCCAACGAATTGTTTCGATCATGAGATCAGATGCTCACCGGCCAACGGTGCCTATGCCTCTGCAACAGCGTCGGGAACAATGGTCCGGGCAAACGCCTCGAGGTCAAAGGTAGAGATATCTTCAAGCGACTCGCCAGTGCCGATGTACCAGACCGGCAGCTTCAGATCGCCCGCGATTGCAAGAACTATGCCGCCTTTGGCAGTGCTATCCAGTTTGGTCAAAACAACTCCGTCACAGCGCACTGAGGCACCGAATGACTTGGCCTGAATCAGTCCGTTCTGTCCTGTAGTCGCGTCCAGTACAAGAATCCCACGTTGCTCGTAATCTCCGACTTCTCGGTCAACAACGCGGCCAACCTTCTCCAGTTCAGCCATGAGATTGTGGGACGTTTGAAGACGGCCAGCAGTGTCAATAAATAGTACGTCCACATCGCGTGATTTGGCTGCTTTGATGGCGTCATACGCAACGGCACCGGGATCACCGCCCGCCTGATGCGCGATCACGTCGATGCCCAGGCGCTCGCCCCACGTCTGAAGCTGCTCAATAGCACCGGCGCGAAACGTGTCGGCAGCGGCCAACAAGACTGACTTGCCTTCTGACTTCGCAGCATGCGCAAGCTTGGCGATGCTGGTGGTTTTTCCGGCACCGTTCACACCTGTCACCAGGTAGACCACTTTTGCATCGTCAGCGACGTCATTCGACGTGTTCGCGGAGTTCAACGTGGCCGTGATCTCCTCACGGAGAGTGCTTCGGACGGATTCCGGTTCAGTCGTGCCTTCATCATCAACCCGCGTGCGGACTCGGCCGACCAAATCCATGGTCGACTCCATACCAACGTCGCTGATGATTAGCGCTTCTTCTAACTCTTCCCAGAATTCATCATCAAGCGAATCACGACCAAAAACCCCACCCAGTAGCCGAGAGAATGACTTGCCTGACTTCGCTGCAGTTTCGGCAGTCTTATCGCCGCGCTTTAAAAACTTGAACAGTTGACTACTCCATTACCTTTATCGTGCGTTGGCAATTCATGAATTGCCGCTACTCAACATTCTCAGTGCCTCATCTGCAGCCTGTCGTTCAGCATCGACCTTTCGACGGCCTTCTCCTGTGGCGACGGATTTGCCCTCAATGAGAACCTCCATCTGCCACACTTTGTCCTGCTCTGAACCGGTCTGCTCGACCACTTCGTACCCTGGCAGAGCGATGCCTTTGGCCTGAAGATGCTCCTGCAACAGGGATTTGGGATCTTTCCCTGCGCCGGGTTCCATCGCTGCCGAAATCTCATCTGCCAGAACGCGGAGTACAAATGCCCGCGTATCGTGTCCACCAGGGTCGAGTGCAACTGCACCTACAAGCGCCTCAAATGCGCCTGCCAGATTGGAAGTGCGATCACCGCCACCTGCGTTTCGCTCGCCATTGCCAAGGATCAGATAATCGCCAATTCCCAGACGCCGCGCCGCCACGGCCAATGCTTCCCCGCGCACGGCATGTGAGCGACGAACGGTCAACTCACCTTCCCGGGTTTCTGGCATCTGCTCAAATAGATGCTCCGCCACGTACAGGCCGACTAGCGCGTCTCCCAAAAACTCCAGGCGTTCGTTCGAGTCGAGGGGACTACTGCCTTTTTCGTTTGGATAAGAGGCATGGGTGAGCGCCAAACGCAGAAGATCGGGATCACTGAAGCTGATCCCGATCTTCTGAGCAAACTTGCTCAACCCTGCTATTTGGGCTTCCTCATTCAATATCGTCAGGTCCCTAATTCCAGCCGTTCATAGCCGGTGCCTCGATAGAACTAATCGAAGACGTTCTTTGGCCATGGCGGTTGAGGCCTCTTAAGTTCTCCGAATTGGATGTTCCCGGCCGCAATAACGGATATTGCATTCCAGGCTTCCATCACATTCTCATCAGGCGGTGCAAACATCTTCAGGAAAGCGGGCTTGCCGCCTTCAAACAAATACGTTGGTGTGCCAAAAATCTCCTGCTCAGCCGCTTGCTCGTGCTCTCGGCCAACCGTTGCCAGCATTTCTGGATCATTGATCTTCGACTCGAAATCTTCACGATCAATGCCAACAGACTCAGCAACATCCAGAATGATACTCATCTCGCGAATGTCTGCCTTGTCATCATGACGCGTCTTGAGCAGCGCCAGAGTGTACTTCCAGCTGATGTCAGCGCCATACGCTCTTGAAGCAACGCCAGATCGAAGGGCCAGAAGTCCACGGGGTTCGTAGTCATCGCCCTGTTCCCACGCCTTCCATTCCGGTCCCTCTTTGGAATTCTGCTGCTCCAGGGAGAATGACCGCCAAACAAGGTCCAGATCCGGGACTTGCTCTTTAACTTTGTCCAGCCACACGGCTGTCTGGTTGACCCACGGTCAGGTGAAGTCCATCCAGATTTCGGCTCTTGTCTGGCTCAATCCACTTCTCCAATCATTTGAGCTGCTGGGAAAACTCTGTTTCCGTGCAGGTGAAGTTTACTCGTTACCGAGTTTTGTGATTAGAACCGCCTGCGGAAGTAGTGTCCGGCGCTACAATCGACCCAATGGCAAACGTTGGATCATTCCTCGACAAGACTCTATTACCAAACGCCCTCCACATTCTGGGAGAGGCTGGCTCACTGGCCGCGGGCAAAAACGCGGCTGGCGCTACTGTCGCCTACCTGGTGGGCGGCCAGGTCCGGGATATGTTCCTGGGTGTTCAATCAAACGACTACGACATTGCCGTTGACGCCAATGGGCCTGCATTTGCCGATGAGCTTGCGGTCAAGATTCGCGGAGAAGTGACGTACCGGTCTGAGTTTGGCACGGCCAAGATCATAGCTGCAGGACTAGATATCGATATCAGCATGATCCGCAGCGAAAGCTATGCGGAGCCAGGCGCTCTACCTTTGGTACAGCCGGGAACGCTGGAAGATGATCTGGCGCGCCGTGATTTCACAGTCAACGCAATGGCTGTGGACCTGACCCCAGCGCGCTGGGGTGATCTCATGGACCAGCACGGCGGGCAGCGAGACATCGTGCTGAAGAAGATTAAATCGCTTCATCCGGGCAGCTTTTCCGACGACCCAACGCGAATGCTTCGAGGCGTCCGATATGAGTCCCGACTGGGTTTCAAGATTGATCCGTCAACTCTGTCGTCGATGGTCAACTCTGCTGGAAACCTGACGACCGTTTCGCCATTTCGGCGGCTCGCTGAGTTGCGACTGATCTTTGGGGAGGCGTCCACGGTCGACATTCTCAAACGCGCTGAAGAGCGTGGCCTGCTTGCCTGCATTCACCCTGCGCTGAGAATCAACAGTCAAGCGCTGAGCAAGTTTGAGAGCGCGCCTGATTCGCTCTCAGATGAAGAGCTGCACACCTACTACATCGCGCTCATAGGTTCCGCTCTCACGGAAGGTGAGGCCGATGCATTGAGTTCAGAATTGGATCTGAGTTCCGACTGGGCTGACGCTCTCCGTGCCGGGCCAAAATTCAAAGGGGTAGCGGGAATCCTCGACCAGGCTGATTTAAAGCCGAGTGAAGTCGTTGAGCTTCTCTCATCATTCCCGGAGGTTGCACTTCAAGCGCAGTTACAACTTGCTCCTCCACTCCTGCGACGCGATCGATTATCTGGATACCTCAGCGAGTATCAGCACTCAAAGCCTGAACTAAACGGCGATGATCTTCTGGAATTGGGCGTGCCGCAAGGTCCGCTGGTCGGCAAACTCATTGACGAACTAAAAGTTGGTCGACTCGATAAGACGATCATGTCTCGCTTTGAAGAAGAGGCGCACGTGAAGCGCCGCCTACCGATGCTTACTTAGCCGCTGACGTAATCCCTCTGCCTTCCATCCGTTGCCGATGGAACAGGTACTGATTGACGTAGGCGGCATCGGTGCCGAAGCGTTCTCTCGCCCAGTCCGCCGTAGCGCTTTTGTTCTTGTTCTCAGGCATGCCATACCACTGCACCAATGCACGCTCGATCCATCGGTCCACCGGGAACGACTCTCCCTTATCTAGCGAGAAGGCGAGCACGCAATCCGCTACTTTCTCGCCGATGCCCTTGATCGCCATCAGCGCAGCGCGAGCCTCGGAGTATCCGGCGTCACGCAACTCGTGGATCGGAAGACGGCCATCTGCTACGCGTTCGGCAGCTTCCACTATGTAGGGAGCTCGGAAACCAAGTCTAAGTTCGCGGAGCCGCTCATCACCTGCGTCTCGTACAATCTCAGGGGAAGGAAAGCGAAAATCGCGCTCGCCCTCTCCAATTTGGTCTCCTAGTTCACATGCGATGGAACCGACGTTTAGCTTGATCCGAGGAACGTTTGATGTGGCCGAAGTGATGAACGCAACCAGGTTCTCCCACGGATCTTGCCGCAGCACGCGAAGGCCATCCCATGCCACCAGCGCCGGGCCAATCACATCGTCGCTCTTGTAACGCTCCATGAAGCCTTCGAAGTCGGAACTGGCTCCCAGATAGTCGGACACCATTGCGACGGGATCATCTGGAACCGCGCCTGAAAGGATTTCAAACTCAACGCCCGAGTCACCATTGGTAATCAGATAGACAGCCTCACCGATGACCCCGCGATATCCCGTCTCAGGTGATCCGTACCAGCGAAATGCCTGCCCGCCATCCAGTGTCGATTCGATATCGATTCCGCGGCTGTCAGGGACTGCGTAGGAATCGTTGCCGACTACCAGGCTAGCCACTTCTTCACCCTCTCGCCCAGTCCAGCCACCGTTCCCCGCTCAATACGGCAATCAGGCAGCGCTGAGATGAATCGTTCGCCGTAGCGCTTGTTTGCGACTCGGCTATCGAGAATCACTAGTGCGCCTCGGTCACTTGTTTTCCTGATGAGGCGCCCGAAGCCCTGGCGGAACCGCATCACCGCTTCAGGCACTGCGTACTCGTTGAAACTATCGTCGTACTGCTCTGAGCGCGCCTCAAACACTGGCTCTGACGGCACCGGGAACGGCAGACGTGCGATCACAATCGTCTTGATAGATGTGCCATCGAGATCGACGCCTTCCCATAGGCTGCTGGCACCGAGAGCGACAGTCTCTTTGTTCGCCCTGAGCTGGTTCATAATGCGGTATGGCGTGCCATCTGGCCCCTGGCCGATTACCTGTATTCCTTCAGCACCAAGATCATCCTTCAGCGCCTCTCGGGCAGTCTGAAGCGCTGAGTTGGATGTGAACAGCACCAGCATCCGGTCGCGGGTGGCCAGGGCAATGTCTCGGATTGCCTGATGAACGGCCGCGGGATAGCCCTGCTGATTTGGCTCGGGTAGATCCTGTGGAATAGCGACGAGTGCAGCGGCCTTGTAGTCAAATGGCGAACCCAGATCGATCTCGACGCCGCTGTTCAGGCCTACCGCCGCCTTTAGGCGCTCGAACCCCTCACCGGTGCTCAGAGTACCGCTGGTGAGAACCACTGAGCGCTCACGGGCAAACAGCTCTTCTTCCAGAATTGGGCCAACTCTGAGCGGCGCAGCATTCACAGTGATGACCGTGTCATTCTGCTGGGAGTTGAGCCAATAAATCTGATCCTGCTCTGGTTCGACAATCGCCTTGCGCAGTCCGATCCGAATTTCTGAAATCGAATCAACTGCGGCCTGCAGATTGAGATGTGCAGCCTCGGCCTCTTCGTTTTCTTTCGGCAGTGCACGCCCTACCCGATCAAGCACTTTGCGGAGGCCGGTCTCAACATTGCCGGTGGCCAGTTCCATGTTCTCCCAGGCAATCTCCAGGTTCTCCCACGCAGGCTGAGCACGAGTGCCGCTAGTTATGCGCGCTTCGTAGCCTGATCCGCCGGTAAGCTTGTTCGTCACGATGCCCAGCAAGTCATAGAATTCGCCAATTGCAGTGCGGGCTTTTCCGACGTCTGCCTGCACGCCATTGATATCGTCAATCACGCTGTTACTGTCGCTGCCTGAAGTCGATTTCGCTGTGATGATCCTCACGGTGTCGGAGAGCACTCCCCGTTCGCCCTGCAGGCCTGTGACCTCACTCTCAAACTGCAGCTGGTTGACGCTGAATCCAAGATGCCTTGTTGCTACAGCTTCCAGATGATGCGCCTCATCGATGATCAGCGCTGAGTGATCCGGAATCAGACCACCACCCATGGCTACGTCAGACATCAGCATGGCGTGGTTGACGACGACGATGTGTGCCGTCTGCGCGGCATAGCGTGCCTTGCGAAGGAAACACGGGCCGTCTGGCGAAGGGCATCCCATCGCACCCTGAGCAGACATCCGGGAGAAAATTGCGCTTTCGTAGCGGGGCAGGCTGAGTTCGCCTCGATCACCGGTCTCCGTGGTCTGTAGCCAGTTGAGCGTCTTGCCCAGCACACGTGCGTTATCGAAGTCGTTGGTTTCTGATGCCTGGGCGTGGAGCCAACGCTTGAAACAGATGTAGTTCGCACGACCTTTGAGTTGGGCCACGCGCAGCGTTCCTTTGGGAATGCCCATCGCCTCAAGCACGTCCTCTACGGCGGGAACGTCCTTGGTCATCAACTGATCTTGGAGGTTGATTGTGTTGGTGGAAACAACAACTGTCCCGCCGCCTGAGAGTGCCCGCAGAGCAGCGGGAACCAGATACGCCAGCGACTTCCCGACACCCGTTCCAGCCTCAACAACCAGATGCGAGCCATCATTGATGGCGTCGCTGACCGCAGACGCCATCCGCACCTGCTGCTCTCGGTGCTCGTACGCCGGCAGATTCTCCGAGAGGATGCCCTCAGGCGCGAACACGTTAGAAATTGCGTCGACCGCCGAAGCGTTCACGATAGTAGTCGACTGCGCCGTCTCAACACGCAATCGGGCGTTGAGTTCGTTGCGGTCGATACCGGGCGGAGCGAGCAGCGTGCGCTTCTTGTTCGGGGCAGCGCTGTCCAGCAATTGCGAGGCGATTCGACCAACGGTCCAGTCGCCACCGGTGCCCAGCCGCACAAACTGGCGCAATACCGCTGCATCGACGTCGTTCATCTGCTCAAGGAACATGAGGAATAGATCGCGCGTTGCTAGCGCGTCTGAAAGAGCTCGATGCGGATTTTCGTGGGTGAAGCCGAAGCGCGAAGACATGCCACCAAGTGAGTAATCTGGCCCACCGGGAAGCAGCACTGACGCCAGTTCGTACGTATCGTAGAGCGGCCCGGAAACCGGCGCGTTATGAGTCTTCAGGAAACCGGCATCAAACGACACGCGATGGCCAACCATCGGGTAGTTGCCAATGAACGATGCAACATCGCTGACAACGCTGTCCCAGCTTGGTGCACCATCAACATCTTCTTGTGTGATCCCGGTGAGGCCAATGATGAACCGATTCAGCTTCTTGTGAGGGTTCACCAGCATCGAGATGGTGTTGATCACCTCACCGCCGCGGAATTTCACCGCGCCAACTTCGATGATTCGATCTGACTTGTTGTTGAGGCCAGTGGTCTCAAGGTCAAGCGCCACCATCACCTGCTCGGTTGGAGCCAGGTCAGGCTGTGCGCCAAATTCCAGTGGCGACTGCGTCATGAGCGTGAACTCCCATTGCGCGCCATTCCAACAATTGCGCCGGACCTGATCGCTTCGACCAGTTCTTGAGTCGAACGCACATCGCCGTCGATTTGCGTGGCACAGCTGCCGAGACCCTCGATTGAGTGCGCATCACTGCCGCCGGTAGTCGGCGTGTCAAGATACTCAGCAACCTGAACAGCAACATCGTTGTCCACCGGGGTAGTTGCCCCGTTGAACGCTTCAATGGCGTCAAACAGTGACAGGTTCGGCAGAGCATCCGTAATTGCCGCAGGATCGGCCGAGGCCAGATCAGCACCACGGGTAAGCAGGCAGGATTGGCCAACCGGCGGGTTCACATGGTGGCGAAATGGGTGCGCCGCGATCAACGCCGCACCCGTCTCATCGCAGTATTCAGCGAGTTGTTTGATCCGGTGCATTCCGTTTGGAAAGCCCGGCATGCCAATTGCCAGCACGTGGCCCATTTCAGTCTCAATCTCCCGTCCACGAAACAGCCGTATGCTGCCGTTGCCAATTTCTTCCAGTTGCGAATCTGACCAGACGCCGGAGTGCTCCGTCACGCAAACGGCATCTAACCCTGCCCGCGTCGCCTCAGCAACCAGTGCCTCGGGATGGAGGTTTGAGTCCGTGGAACCCAGCGTTGTATGAACATGCAGATCGATCAGCAAAGGTGCGGCGGTCTATCCCAGTCCAGCGTTGCGAAGCGTCGTTGCGATATTAGATGGGTCAGGCTTGATCTCACCGGAGTCGATGGCGTGGATCATGTCCACGACCGCCGCGTTCACCGGTGTCGCAATCCCCGTCTCGCGTCCTTTTTCAATCACGTAGCCGTTCATGTGATCAATCTCGGTCTTGCGGCCCTTGTGGACATCCTGAGCGAGAGATGCCCGCCATGCCGATGCACCGGGAGACTCTGGAGTCATAGTGGCGTCCAATTCCTCGTAGGTATCGCCGCGGTCTGAGTTTGCCCACTGGTCCGCGGTGCTGCCACCGTACTTCGCGATGTCGTGGCCCAGCGCGAGTCCAACAAGTGCACACTCTCGTGCCAGGTTGATCGCCAGTTTGCGTCCCTCAGGCATGCTGCTCACCTGGCTTGCACCAAGGCCCGTCATGCCGTGAAGCGGGTTGCCCATGGAGTTCTGGCTGAGCTTGGACCAGCGCTCGCCCCACAGATTCGCCGTGGCTTCTGAGCCATCAATTGGCGCCATCATCTCGGCCAGTTCTTCGGTACGAGCGGTGACAGAGCCATCGTGCTCGCCCGCCCTGAACACGTTGTGTCCGCGTGATGATCCTTTGGCAACGCCGCGCTCAACTTTGCCGGGCTCCCAGAGCGCAACAGAGATGCTCGACATGATCAGACCAACTGCACGCTGTTGCCCAACGATGCTGGCGATGAGTTCATCATTAAAGCAGTTCTGCGCGGAGACAAGGTAGCCGTGGTCGCCAACGAATCTGTCCACGAAGTACGTCGCCCATCGGGTGTCCTGCGACTTCATCGCAACAAAGCCGATGTCGTAATCCTGGTCCAACAGCGCCGCTTCGTGAATGTGGAATATCTTCAGTCGTTCCGTAAACGGGTCATGTGGTCCGTGAACTGCAATTCCGTCGGCCCGGACCTTCTCGACCTGGTCTGGCCATGGATCGACCAGCGTCACATCGTGGCCCTCTTTGGAAAGCCATCCGCCAACGTAGCTGCCGATTGCACCTGCGCCAATAAAAATCAGTTTCTTCGCCACTGCCGCCCTCGCTTTTCAGTTGATCTGCGCCGTAGTGAAACACACCCCCGCCCGCCGTTCTCCCCATTTGGGTCGATCAGTCGATAAGATCGGGGGCGCATTACACCCTGACTGGAGAAGCATTCTTGCGCGTAAATGTCCATCACACAACTTGAAACGGCACACACGATGCTCCTGGGGCACATTTGCGTGATCCAATGACAGAACTCCCGGATCAATCTCTCAACGCCACCTACATCTGCCCGGACGGCACTGTGTTTCCTGTGCAGTGGCCCAGCTCAGAGGCCGCTGAGTTCGTGTGGTCATGGGATCAGGTCAAGAATCCGATTCCGTTCACGCCAATGGCGCGTCACTTCATGGAGTGCAAGCGCGCTGGGATGACCCGGGCCAGCGAGAAGATCGGTAGGCCATCGCCGTCTGAGCGAGTGCATGTCAACGGCTACGCATTCGCCAGGTCGCTGCCCCTGTCTGATGAACTGGCTGCGAAGTCTCTCGCCGTTGCAGCGGAGGACGAAGAGCAGCGCATCGATCGTCTGCTGGGACTATGGCACGACGAATACCTCCCGGAAGTTGAAGAATTAATAGATCAGTTGAAAGGTTGGTCGCGCCCTGACGAGTCGCTCGCTGAACTAGTCGCGCGATTCTCAGCGGTTGATGCCATAGGCGAGCGATTGGGCGAACTGCACAACATCGCCATGACGCTCCCCGGTGTCACCATGAGCCAGTACCAGGCGTTCTGCCGCGATGAATTTGGCGACGACGGCGAACAGATCTCCATCGACACCGTAGGCGGCATGCCAAACAAGTCCGTGGAATCAGGCATTTCGCTCTGGGATCTTGCGCATATGACGCCTGAACCCGACCTGACCGCCTTCCTCGCCGAGTGGGGCCAGCGAAATGAGTCGTTCTTCGAGATCGCATACCCAACGTGGCTGGAAAACCCCAGATTCGTTCTGACCACTATTGAAAACTACGCTGACTCCCCGGCCGACCACAGTCCTGCCGCAATGCAGGATCGGGTAGCGGCACATCGAATCAAGCGGACCGCTGAGGCGAGATCGCGACTGAAGGACTCGTCGAAACTTCAGCGGTTCGATGAGCTTCTGCGGCGCGCTCAGCACAACACGATCTTGATGGAGGACCACCAATTTCACATTGACCAGCGTGCCCACACCAGCTTGCGCTATCCATGCCTGGCGATTGGTGACGCGCTCGTTGAGCAGGAGACCATCGATACACGTGACGACGTGTTCTACCTGCACCCCCACGAATTCCCGGTTGCTGCCAACGAACCGGACACCCGCTATCAAGATCTCATCGCTGAACGCAGAGCAGACCGAGATCGCTGGGCGGGCGTGATTCCACCCCGCCAGATCGGCGGGGATTCACCATCCGGGGCCACGAAACCTGCGCGAGATGGCGTGATCAACGGCAGCGCGGCCAGTGCTGGGATCGCAACTGGCACTGCCCGCGTAATCCTCACACTGGAAGACGCACATCGCTTACAACGTGGAGACATCCTCGTCACTTACGCTACCGCACCGCCGTGGACGCCGTTGTTCGCTATCGCCGCCGCCATAGTCACAGACGCTGGAGGTGCGCTCTCACACTGCGCGATTGTTGCCCGAGAGTATGGGATTCCCGCTGTGATTGGCGCAGCGGGAGCGACTGCGCGGATTGCGGATGGCGATACAATATCGGTTGACGGAACCGCAGGCGTCGTCAAGCTGATCACCTGAGCCATTTAGCTGGAAACGTCAGCCATCCTGAGCCGATCGAAGGGTGGCGGAATCAGCCGGCTACTTGATGTAAAACGGATACCCCGACCTACTCCGCCTGGCTGCCACCGATCCGCCGCTTATCCAGCATCTCCTGGATATCTGGCGGCGGGTAGGTGTAGCGCTTCCGAGAGGTCAGCCACGCTTCTTGCGACTCGTCACTCACTCGAATGGTCACGTCTGAGCGGTCCCGTACTTCGGGTCGCAGCTCACACCCCACGCCGGGGGCTTCAGGCGCGTGAAGGTAGCCGTCGGTCACAGGCACATCGGGTGTGACGAAACGGCCATACCAGCCCTTCGCCATGGCACGGTTGTACTCCATTATCATCACGTTCTGTGAGCTCATGCAGATCTGCGCGCAGGCAAACATGTTCACCGGACCAAGGCAGTCGTGCGGAGCGATTGGGACCAGATACGTAGACGCAAGAATAGCGATCTTGCGTACCTCGCTGATACCGCCAGTCCACTCGAGGTCAGGCATAACTATTCGCGCTGCACCATTCTCAATAAACCGCCGATGCTGGTAGCGCGAAACGAGTCGCTCTGCGATAGCGATCGGCGTTTTGGTCGACTTCTGCAGCCGCAGATGAGCGACTTCATTGAACGGCGAAAGCAACTCCTCATGCCACATCGGGTCGTACGGCTCAAACGCCTGAGCGATCTTGATCGCTGACGGTAGGTTCCACTTGGCGTGGGCGTCCGTTGCAACCTGGATTTCATTACCCACGGCTTCACGGATCTGGCGAATTGGGGTGAGCGACCAGTCGAGGTCGCCATTGTGTACGAGTTGGCCGTCCGCGTCGCGTGCAATGTAATCAGTGGGCGAGTGCTTCATGCCGGTGATGCCTTCATCGAGCAGCGACTTCGCCACCTCACCGGCATCACGATAGATGGCCCAGCCATCGTCGATCTCACCGTACACTCCACACGTGTTGTAGACACGGATCTTTGAGCGAACCGCACCCCCCAGCAATTCGTAAATCGGCAGCTTGGTGAGCTTGCCTTTGATATCCCAGAGAGCGATGTCCAGTGCGGATATCGCACGCACCTCTGCACCGCCGTATCCGGCGTGGTCAGACAGCTTGAACATCGTCGTCCAATGGGCTTCGATCTCCGCCGGATCACGCCCGATGAGCAGCGGGCCAAAGTGGTCATGAATTGCAGCTTCCACCGTGCTGGCCGCGTACCAGGTCTCGCCAAGACCAATCACACCGCCATCAGTGTGAATCTGAACAAAAATCAGATCTGGAAACTCACCCACACGAATCGTCTCAATCTGCGTAATTTTCATAGACCCCGTCTCTGCTCGTGTCCTGCGTCCCGCCAATAGCGGTCAGGATAAAGGCACACAGCGCGCAACTTCACAATCCGAATACACGCCCCAAGGCACTGGAGCATGTCTAGAGTAGCCTCTCCGACCATATTTCGGAGGACTGCAGTACCAGGAGGCTCGTGATTACGCGGTTACGATCACCGGACCTTCATCTGTAATTACCACCGTGTGTTCAAAGTGAGCGGAAGGCGCTCCATCAGCAGTCATTACAGTCCAGCCATCATCGCCCTCCGCTGACATCCCCGAACCGCCAGAGATGACCGGTTCTATAGCAATAACAAGGCCGGAGCTGAGGATTTGACTGATCTTTGGATCGTAGAAATTTGGGACGCTGGCTTCTTCGTGGATTGTCCGGCAACTCCATGCCCACCGAGTTGCCGCATCACTTTGAATCCACAGCGCTCAACTTCAGTATGCACACCACTGCCATTCTGGTTAAGAGGCTGTCCAACTTGCGCTGCTTCGATACCTACTCGCAAGGCAGACTCTGCGCATTCTGCGAGTTTCATGTTCTGCTGAGAGACCTTGGAAACTGGCACAGTGATTGCAGCGTCCGCGAAGAATCCGTCCAGTTCAGCGGTAACATCAAGCTTGACCAGATCGCCTGCCTTCAGGAATCTGCTGGCGAGGGGAATACCGTGGACCGCTTCATAGTTAAGGCTGATACATGCAGCTCCCGGGAAGTTGTAGACCAACTGCGGAGCCGAGCGTGCACCATGCCTCTCGAACACTCGCGCGCACGCCTCATCAAGAGCCAGAGTACTTACGCCCACCGCCACTTTCTTTTTCATCGCATCCAGCGCCTCGCTCACAACTTTTCCAACACGCTTCATACGTCTAAGTTCTTCAACCGTCGTGATGGTCACAGCTCATCCCCATTCTGCTGCTATGTCTTCAAGTAGGTGGCGGTAGTGGCCCGCGAGTCGTGAAATTGTGGCCTCATTGAACAGGGTTGCGCCAAATAAGGCCATACTGAATATCCCAGACCCGTCTTCTCCAGATGAACGCTCAACTCCAAATCCGCCCCTCCAGATTCGAGTTCCAAGTAGTTCACGTCTAAACAGGGAGAACCATCTACTTCTACGTGATTATTGTGAAGTTAAACAGGATTTTAAACAGCGGGTTGTGGTTCGCGACTCGCGCTGGATGTAACTCTTCCACTAGCTTTTCTAACGGCATGTCCTGGCGGAGGTACGCATTCAGACAAACCTCTTTGAATCGTCTACAACAATTTTCCGATCAGAGAAAAGAATTGGAACTTCTAATATCTGGACGTGTCGCAGGGGGAGTGGGTGGATATCCTCGATCAGACCCCACGTCGGCATGATTACGAGGATTGATCTTCCCGGGGAGATCCGGAGAGTGGGGGTTCAGGAAGAAGCTCAGACGGAGATTGATATTCGATGCCAAGCTTCTCAAGGGAATGGATTGACCAGAATCGGAAATATACGAGCCATATCGTGGAGAAAATGACCCCGATTCCTCCGGTAAATAGTGCCACCCTCAGTCCATAAAACTCACCCAGAAGACCTCCAAGAAGTCCTCCGGCAGGCAGGGCAGTCCTTGAGGTTAAGATGGCGAGTGAGGTCACCCTCCCAAGGAGATGCGGAGGAGTGATAGTTTGTCGCAAGCTGACCTGGCCAATCGAATACACCACTGACGCAGCAGTAGCGACAATAGATCCCGCAACCAACATAATAATTACCTCCACATGTGGGCCTCCCGCGAGTGGAATAATCAAGACCCCAAACCCTGTGGTAATTAGTGAGATCGTAATGACCTTCCCTATACCGAATCGTGTGGTTACTCTGGTCATCGCAGCTGCCCCCCCAACAGGCCGATGCTGGAAACTGCGAACACGCCCCAACAATTCCGGGTGACATTTCTAGATCATCAACCAGATAAAGAATGCTTGTCGCGTGGAATACGGACACGAAAAGTATGTAGGTAGTCTGAGAAACCAATGCTCCTAGCAGAATTGGATTTCGTCTGACGAATGGCACTGCTCCCAGAAATGCTGTCCTCGATGTTGAATCGTCTTTCTTGTCTGGATTGAAGTCAGCGTTTTTTTCTCGGATTTTCATGGCGCGTATTGCGAGCGCCGAAAATGCAAACGAAGCGATTCCGAAACCCATCGTGAACGGCGCGCTGATGATCTGTACCAACCCGCCCCCGACGCCGGGACCCAGGGCGAGTGCTCCGGAGCGGGCCAGCTCAAATTTGCTGTTAGCTTCAGCTGCTCACGAGAGACCTCGGTTGGCAATACGGCCCCATGGGCTATCTCAAAAAGAATCGCCATCGTCCCCATTCCAAGGGCTACAGCAACCATTACCCCAATAGACAGCCAGTCAAAAATGAACGCAACCGGTATCACCAACAAGAATCCAGCCCGCCCAATGTCAGAGAGGATCATCAATGGAATCCGCCGGTGTCGATCTACCCAGGCGCCGAAAAACAGGCCACAGAATATGGCTGGAACACCGTTTGAGGCGGCGATTATCCCCATCTGCAGCGGGGATGCGCCAAGCTCTAGTGCGGCAACTAAAGGCAATCCCAACAGGGAAAATTCAGACCCCAGTAGCGACAGTGATCTGCCAGACCAAAGTTTCCTGAAATCCGGCTCTTGCCAGAGGCCGGTTAGTTGCAACACACACCTGCCCCGCCCCCCAGAATTGGCCAATATGCGGCTAAGGCTGCATCAAGCTGATTGTCGATGCCAGTAAAATCGCCTTGTTTCCAGCGCCGATGAATAAAAATACCTACGACATACACTCAATCTACGGTTTGATTCTTAGGTATTGTGTTATTTCGTCAGTAGCATACTCTTTTCGTTATCCCCACGAAACCCCACAGACATTCGCCTCAAAAACTATCCACGTGCACGTATTTTGCTTCAGGCAGTTTTTCTAATTAAGGGCGTAATTTAGGGATAGTGTCTGGCAGCTGTCGAATACGTGAACAGTCGATGGACTTCAACGAAGACCAATTCGACCGAGCAGGTTGAGACTGTGGCGTGGCAAATCCCGGGCGTGAGTCGTAGCGGTCGTACTTTTAGTCGGTACGAACGCGCTGTACTTTGATCACCCAGGCCCAAATTTCGTAATCGCCTACTTTGTGACCTGGCCCAAATAATCCGGAATCAACGCTGAAGGAGCGCTACTGTGGCCCTCGCTCAATCTCCATCTCGTCCACCGCTGCCTGTGCTTCAGCGGTTCTGGCGGCGTAAGGGCCGTAATGGTCCACAACGCTAGTGCCCGGCGTATCGCTGACACGCACGCGGGCGTCCGTTCGATCACGGATACCGGCCTTCAGGCTGGTGCCGATGCCCGGCCGTTCCGGTGCGTGCAAGTAGCCATCGTGGATGTCCACGTTGAGGTCGACCACGTCGTTGTACCAGCCTTTGTACATAGGTGGGACGTGCTCCATGATCATCCCGTTGGGTGCGTTCATAAGGATTTGCGCACACGCGAAGATATTCACGGGGCCGGTGGCGTCGTGGGGAGCGATTGGCACCTGATGTGCTGACGCCAGAACGGCAATCTTGTGCGTCTCGGAAATACCGCCCGTCCAGATCAAATCCGGCATCACGATTCGGGCAGACCCGTTCTCGATGAAGTGGCGCAGTTGCCATCGAGTGAGAAGTCGCTCCGAGATGCATATCGGCGTCTTGGTTGCGGCTTGTAGCCGGGCTAGTGCGTCAGGGTTGAGCAGCGGCATCAGATCTTCCTGCCACATGATCTCGTACGGCTCCATCGCCTGCGCGATGCGAATCGCCACTGGCAGCGTCCACTTACCGTGGCCATCGTTCGCAATCTGCATGTCCATACCCACGGCATCACGAATATCGCGGATTGGCTTGAGTGCCATGTCCAGCTCTTTTGGCGAAAGCGACTGGCCATCTGTAGCTTGAGCCAGCGCGATGGTTGGGCCGCCCTTCATGGCGGTGAACCCCTGATCGAGATAGTACTTCGCCTTCTCGCCTGCGCCCTCATATGGAAGATCGTTCGCGTACGCGCGAATTTTTTTGCGCACAGCGCCACCAAGCAGCTCATAGATCGGAAGATCGACGGACTGTCCCTTTAGATCCCACAGCGCCATATCGATTGCGGAGATAGCCCTCATCTCAGCGCCGCCGTATCCCGCATGATCAGACAGGCGGAACATCGCCTCCCAGTGGCGTTCTATTGCTCCAGCCTCGCGACCGATAAGTAGCGGCCCGAACCAATCATGGATGGCCGACTCAACAACCTGCGGCGCATACCAGGTCTCACCGAGGCCTTTTAGTCCGGTGTCAGTATGGATCTGCACCCAGATGATCTGTGGTTGGGCGTCGATCCTGATGGTCTCGATCTGTGTGATTCTCATATTTGTGTCCTGTCCGTCGACATTTGGCTGCGCGAGTATATTCTGATGAGGTTTCAAGTGGCGAATCCGCACGTTTATTCGCTGTACTTTAAGTGATTCACGTCGTACACCTTTCCGCCGCGCCCGGACTAAAGTAAAGTTGGACGCTGTTGAACCAAATCCTTCTTTTAGTCCTGAGGACCTACACATCCATGAAGGCAGTACAGCTCGCCGCCCACCGCACACTTGAAATGATCGACGTCGCGGAACCGGTTCCGGCAGACGGACAGGCCAAGATCAAGGTCGAAGCCGTCTCACCATGTGGCAGCGATATTCACGGCTCATTTGACGCACATATGCCGGAGGAGAACTACCCACTCGCGCCGGGCATGCCTTGCCACGAAATAGTAGGCACAATCGTTGAGTCAAAGACCGACGAGGTACACGAGGGTCAGCGCTGTATCGTTCTGCCAACACCCGGTATGGGTGGAATGGTGGAGTACATCACTCAGTCACCAGACAGGATCATTCCAGTTCCTGACTGGGGACCAATGGATGAGTGGATGATGTGTCAGCACTCCGGCACGGTTCTCTTCTCCGCCAAGCACTGGGGTAACCCGGCCGGCAAGCGCATCGCAGTCCTGGGGCAGGGTGGTATCGGCCTCTCATTCACCATGATTGCTGAGAAGCAGGGCGCGCAGCAGGTGATCGGTATCGACCTCCTGGACTACCGACTCAAGAAGGCCCAGGAACTTGGAGCGACCGACACGGTCAACCCGGACAAAGACAACCTGATTGAGGCGTTGGACGAGATCACCGGCGGCGAAGGCGTAGACGTTGTAGTCGACGCAACTGGCGACCCAACTGGTCTTGAGACATGCATTCACGCAGTCAAACGACACGGCACAATTCTTGGCTTCAGCCTCACCGGCTCAGAGGGCAAGCGTGCGTCATTCGTCCACGGTGACTGGATGCGCAAGGCCGTTTCGATTATCCCAACCCAGATCGCAGGTACTGACCGTCCAACAGACGAGATTCGACAGATGGTTGCGCTGAAAGAGCGTGGCTGGATGGATCCGGGTCTGCTCAAGTCCCACAGCCTCACGTTTGATGACGCACAGAAGGCATACGACATGTACACCGACCACTCCGACGGAGTGATCAAGGTGGCCATGAATATGCCAAGCTAATAAATAGTCCGGAGCCTTGAATTCAAAATGAAAGCATTTCAGCTAACCGCGCCAAAAACCCTTGAACAGATAGACATTCCTGAGCCCTCGATCGAAGACGGCGAAGTCAAGATCAAAGTTGAAGAGATGTCAGTCTGCGGGAGTGACATCATTCTGGAGTGGGGTCCTGATCTCCCTGAAGAGGAATACCCCACCGCACCCGGCGCACCCAACCATGAGGTTGTTGGCGTAGTCGTAGAAAGTCGCAACGACGAGTACGCAGAGGGCCAACGAGCAATCGTGATCCCTCGTGAGGTCGCTGGGATGGCTGAGTACCTGGTGCAGACGCCAGACCGGCTCATCAAGATTCCAGAGTGGGGACCGGCTGATGAGTGGGTGATGTGCCAGCACTCCGGCACCGTGCTCTACTCAGCCAAGCACTGGGGCAATCCTGCCGGCAAGCGGATTGCAGTCCTGGGTCAAGGCGGCATTGGCCTCTCATTCACCATGATCGCTGAGCGACAGGGTGCTTCACAAATCATTGGATTGGACCTCATAGAAGCGCGCTGTCAGAAATCGTCAGAACTAGGCGCTACGCACACAATCAATCCGGGCAACGAAGATATATTCGAAGCGCTTGATGAGATCACCAAGGGCGAAGGCGTGGATGTTGTCGTTGACGCCAGCGGGAACTCTGCCGGCCTTGAAACGTGCATTCGGATGGCCAAGCAGAAGGGCCAGATCATTGGCTTCAGCCTGGTCCCCGATCAGCAGACCTTCCGACACCGTGATTGGATGACCAAAGAGGTGACGATCAACCCCACGGTCATCGCCACCACAAACCAGCCGGTCAAAGAGATTCGCGAAATTGTTGCGCTGAAAGAACGCGGCTGGATTGACCCCGGCGTGCTGAAGACGCACAACATGGGATGGAGTCAGACGCCTGAGGCGTACCAACTCTACGCAGACCGTGCCGACGGCGTGATCAAAATCGCAGTTTCTATCGACGACTAGCGTCGCACCTCGATTCACAAGGCGAGCCGTGACATAATCACGGTTCTCACGCGCAACATAAATTTATCCGCTCAGAGGAGTAACTGACATGGCCATCGCCGTTGGCGCATCAGCGCCCGATTTTTCACTACTGGACACTGGTGGCGAAGCACACACGCTCAGCCAGCACAAAGGTCGCAACGTAATCCTTGCGTTCTTCCCGGCCGCATTCTCTGGAGTCTGTGACACCGAGATGTGTGAGTTCCGAGATTCCATCAGCGAGCTAGAGAACGCCAACGCAGACGTGATCGGAGTGTCAGTAGACGCCCGCTTCTCCAATGCAGAGTTCGCCACCAAGCACAATCTGCCGTTTCCGATCCTCAGCGACTACAGCCGCAGCGCCATCAAGGCCTACGACGTAGTGTGGCCTGACTTCGGCGGAATGCCCGGCTACGACGCCGCAACACGTTCCGTCTTCGTCATCGATGGCGACGGCACAGTCCAGTACGCCTGGGCCACAGAAGACTCACAGGGCAACCAGCCACCGTACGACGACGTAAAAGCGGCCGCCGCAAAGCTGGGCTAGTCGCCGAGCGAACGCATCTAGATAATTCGATTGGGGCAGGTTTCAAACCTGCCCCTTTTCGCGCCGTATCTCACTAAAGCACTTCGTCGACTTCACGTACCCTGTCACGATGAATAGCGCACTCGCGCTATCACGCTGTATTGTTGAGAGCGAACCTATCCCGCGATCCCCCCAAGAATATGTTGAGCGATGCAATATTCTCGACCACCCCCCTTCCGCGTGTAATCCAGAGACGAACAAATGCAAGCAAAAGTTTTTACAGCAATGGATATGTCCACTGCTGAGTCAGTATTAAAAGACACAAACAGAATCATGGCCGAAGTGGGCGTGTCCTATTTCCTCCGGCATGGCACGTGCCTTGGCGCGGTTCGAGACGGCGCGTTCATCCCGTGGGATGACGATCTTGATGTGGGGTCAGTTCTTGGTCTTCACGGACTGACCGAAGAAAAAGTCACTCAGACGGTGGACGTATTCAGAGAGAACGGCTTCACCGCCACGGTAGTCCACAACAAGCTGAACATCAGCATTAGCATGCAGAAGTCCGGAACGCAGATGGACTGGACCTGCTATCGGGTATTTGGCGATGTCATCTATCAGTGGCCAGTGGTCAAGATTCCCGTCGCGCTCCATGAAGAGTTGAAAGAGATCGACTTCCTTGGCGAGAAGTTCTTCGTGCCGAACCCGCCCGAAGAGTATCTGCTACTGAAATACGGTCCTGAGTGGATGATTCCGAAGCAGGCGGGTGACTTCGAGCAAGGAGTCATGGACCTCATGACGGAAGGTCAGTTGGCGACCAACTCAGGACGGATCATGTCGGCAATCAACAAGTTCTTGCCGAAGCGACATTCAGGCAGCTTGCAGGTGCTTGATATTGAAGGCCAGCCCGTCGCCAACGCCGAAGTAGGAATCGCACCTACGAGCATAATCTCCGGCCTAGAGCGTTCGCGAACCAACAGAGACGGCATCACTCGATTCAGCCTGCCCGATAATGCCAAGTACGTGCTGTCTATCCGCTACGGCGATCACGAGGAGCTTCTGTACATGGAGAAGCTTCAACCAGGTATCCACTACACCTACCGGTCTGACCCCGACATCACTTCAGGCCGCTACGACGTTCTGACTTCAAGGTAATACCAACACTCCCGATTTGCCCCCTCAGGTCATAAAGTTGACGCCCCTCCACAGAGAGCGTCTCCAGAACACGTCCCTGTGCTTCTACGACGAATAGCAGAGTCTGATCGCCCCGGCCCGGAGCTGCCCCCATGGCAGATGATGCCCGCATGGTGGTTGGGACCGGCTGCTCTATGTGCCTCCATGGCAAATGGTGCCCGCGCTGTGGTTGGGGCTGGCTGCTCTATGTGCCTCCATGGCAGATGGGGTGGTGGGGAAGGTGGGATTCGAACCCACACGTCTTTTGGACACATGCTCCTAAGGCATGCGCGTCTGCCATTTCGCCACTTCCCCGCGATCCCGTCCGGCCTTCAGGACTGAAGAAGCGGACATCACAACCTGACTATTCTATCGAGTGTGCGAGCGCGCCGGGCCATACTGCTCCAGCTCTGAGTTCCCCGAGGCGCCATCAGTCAGTCTCAGACAAAAAGAGGAAACCCCGTGAAAGTCTTGTTTATTGGCGATACCGGCAAGATCAGCTCAGCCTGCACGCCTCTGGCGGTTGAACGCGGATACGAGATGTTCCTCCTGAATCGCGGCGAGACAAACCGGCCCGTACCAGAAGGCGTGATGGTGCTCAACGGCGATATCCGAGACAAGGAATCTACGCTGGCCGCGCTGGGCGATCACGAATTCGATGCTGTGGTGAACTGGATCGCGTTTACCGCTGAGCACATAGAAGCCGACATCGAGATCTTCCGCGATCGCACTGATCAGTACGTATTCATCAGTTCGGCCTGCCTATCAGTCGCCTCCGGTCAACCTGCCTGTGACAGAGTCAACGCCGCTGGACAACCCGTACTGGCAGTATTCCATCGACAAGATCGCCAGCGAGGACCGGCTGATGCGGGCCTATCGCGAAGAGAAGTTCCCGATGACGATTGTGCGTCCATCGCACACGTATGACCGGACTATGCTGCCATTCCAGGGCGCCTGGAACGTGGTGGATCGAATGCGCAAGGACAAGAAAGTCATCGTGCATGGCGATGGCGCATCACTCTGGGTTCTGACGCACCACACCGACTTCGCCAAAGGGTTTGTCGGATTGCTGGGTAACAACCGAGCAATCGGCGAGGCGTTCCAGATCACGTCAGACGAACTGCTCACGTGGAGCCAGATCCATGAGATCGTCGCACGTGCGGCAGGTGCACCACCGCCTCAGATAGTGCATATTCCTTCAGACCTGATCAACGCCATACATCCAGCATGGGGAGCCGGGCTGCTGGGCGACAAGGCGAACAGCATGATTTTCGACAACACCAAAATCAAACGACTTTCGCCCGAATTCATCTGCACCACCCCTTACGAGCGCGGTGCCCAAGAAGTGATCGAATGGTTCGATGCTGACCCTACACGGCAAGTGGTGGACGCCGAATTCGATGCGCTTACCGACAGAATCATCGCCACATACGAGCGGGCCTGGGAAGGCATTTAGAAGTATCCCGGAGGTGGGATTGCAGCCGCATTCAACGGGTATTCCACGTTGTACCGTTTCCAATTGCCCTCCACTGGCCTATTCTGAGATTTGAACATTCGCCAGCCACCCCCAGCCAAACCAACGAGACCAATTGCCCGTAACTCAGGAAACACTGGATGAGATCGCCCTCTCAAGGGCCGAATACGAAGTAATAGTCGATCGCCTTGGCCGTGAGCCAAACGGTTTGGAGCTTGGCCTCTTCGGCGCGCTGTGGAGCGAGCACTGCGGCTACAAGCACTCAAAGCCGCTGCTGCGAACGCTTCCAGCCGACAGTCCAAACCTGCTGGTCGCGCCCGGCTCCGAAAACGCAGGCGTAATCGACATTGGCGATGGGTTGGCGATTGCGTTCAAGATTGAATCCCACAATCACCCGTCCGCGATTGAACCCCATGAGGGCGCTGCTACCGGCGTCGGTGGCATCGTCCGTGACATATTCGCGATGGGTGCTCGGCCAATCGCACTTCTGAACTCGCTGCGGTTTGGCCCGCCGACTACGCAGCGCAACCGCTATCTGTTTAACGGCGTCGTGGGCGGCATTTCCGCGTACGGCAACTGCATCGGCATCCCAAACGTTGGCGGCGAAGTGGTTTTCGACGAGTCATACTCCGAAAACCCTCTGGTTAATGCACTCTGCGTCGGTCTGATCGAAGACGGTCGAATCATGAGTGCGTCGCCGCGCAATTCAGGCGATATCTTGATGCTGGTGGGCGCTGACACGGGCCGTGACGGCATCCACGGCGCATCAGGCCTTGCGTCTCGTACGTTCGAAGATCAAGCGGAACTGCGCTCGGCCGTGCAGGTAGGCAACCCGTTCCTGGAAAAAGTCCTCATCGAGGCGTGCCTCGAGGCCATCAAACTCGACTCGGTAGTTGGACTCCAGGATTGCGGAGCGGCTGGCCTGACAAGCGCGGCAATCGAATGCGCTGAGCGAGGCGAACTGGGCCTGAACCTTGATGTTGCGAAAGTGCCACGCCGAGAAGAAGGCATGAATCCATACGAAGTCATGCTGTCGGAGTCGCAGGAGCGGATGCTGCTGATGGTCTCCCCGGGTGGCGAAGCTCAGGTCACCGAGATCTTCGACAAGTGGGATCTCTGGGCTGTGCCTGTGGGCGAGTTCGTGACTGGCGACACGGTCGATATCTACGATGGCAGCGAACTCATCTCATCAACGTCCGTCAGGACTCTCACAGACCCGCCAGAGTATACGTTCTCGTCACCAAAGCCGGCGTGGCTCTCCGACTTGAACAACGCAGACCTGTCTGCGCTGCCGCTCCCCGACAAGTCACCTTCCGACGTTCTGTTGCAGTTGCTCGGCAGCGCCAACATCGCGTCCCGACGTCCGGTGTTCCAGCAGTACGACCATCAGGTGCAGACGAACACGGTGGTATCACCGGGTGGTGACGCGGCCGTGATGCGCCTGCGAGGAACTAAAGCTGGCATCGCGCTTTCAACAGACGGTAATGGTCGGCTCACGTATCTCTCCCCGTTCGCGGGCGGCGCAATCGCCGTCGCGGAGGCGTGCCGCAACATGGCGGCGGTGGGCGCAAGGCCGCTAGCAGCGACCGACTGCCTAAACTTCGGTAACCCCGACAAGCCTGACATTCAGTACCAGCTCACAGAAGCCGTCAAAGGCATCAAAGCCGCATGCAACGCGTTCGGCATCCCCGTAGTCAGCGGAAACGTGAGCCTCTACAACGAGGGCACCGGCTCGGCGATCCTTCCAACGCCCGTCATCGGCACGCTGGGCAAACTCGCTGATGTATCAGTCCACGCCACAGCAGGCTTCAAGAGTGCTGGCGACATCATCTACGTCCTTGGAGTCGATGCCCTCGATGCGCCAGAGTCATCGCTTAGTGGCAGTGAGTATCTGACACAGATACACGGCAAAGTCGAAGGCGAACCAGTGATTGATCTCAAGCTTGAAGTGGCCGTACAGAACGCCTGTATCGATGCCGTTGAAGCCGGGATCATCCAGTCAGCACACGACTGCTCAGACGGCGGACTGGCCATCGCCATAGCCGAATCCTGCATCATTGGCGAAGTCGGAGCGACCATCGACTCCACATTCACCGGACGCTGGGACACAGTGCTATTCGGCGAGCAGCAGTCTCGGATTGTGGTGAGCGTGTCAGCCGGTCAGGAAGCCGCGCTGCAGAAGATTGCGCAAGATGTTCCGTTGCTCAAGATTGGCACAGTGGACGGCACCCGCCTCAGCATCAACGGGCATGTCGACGTCGCGCTCGATGAGTTGTCGGACACTTGGAACACGGGCCTGAGCACCGCCACGAACGGCTAGTCCGCTGACTCGGCCACCACTCCAGCCATGTTTTCCTGAGCGAAGGTGGCTTTACGCCGTAATCGAAGGATCTGGAGCGCTGCGAATTCATCAACAGATCAGCCCTGTCGCGAGGCCGCGATCCCACATCTGTCATTCTGAGGTTCCACGAACAATCTCTGTATCAAGCACGCACCAGCGTCTACCACGCGCACGCCCTCATTCATAACTGAAATTCTTTGGAAGACCTCAGAATGACAGATGTGGGACGAGCCTCTTCAGGCGCGATGAGCGGACTCTATGGAATCCCCTGCTCATCAACCTCATAAGGAATAACCAAACCCAGGCCGCTGAACACTTCATCCAGGTTAGCGATCACAAGACGAATCTCGTCCTTAGTCTCATCGGTAATGTTGCACTCAGAAACCGTGAAGCACTCACCGCCGTGCGCGTTCTGGATTCGCGACAGGTCCTCACAACTCTGTTCGATTACGTCGCGCAGGTCACGGGTGGGAAGTTGCCTCAGGTTATTCTGGGAGCACGGCCCAAATTTGAAGTCTTTGACCCGCCAGTCCTTCGCACCCCGTGCATCGATCATTATATTGGCGTTGAGGACGATCCACGGTCGAATCCATGTCTCAATCGGCCCCGCGTAATCACGAGACTGCACCCGCTTGAGCTCCTGGAAATTCTGCACGCCACCCTTAATTACCGTCGGACCAAGAATCGCACCGCTGATAACAAGGAATCCGAACATCACGGCAAATGCGAGTCTGAGCGAGGGGTTCCGGAAGCGTATCTGAATAGCGTCCACTAAAGTCGTCATTAGAGGGATTCTATGCCTTCATGAGTCGTTTTGGGGTTGTTCGCCATCGAATATTTGAGGCGCTTCAGATCAATATTGGGGTTCATGTTCCTCAAAGTGTGAGCCACTTCTAAATTGACATGCCACCACTGGCTTGCTAGCTTTGTTTAGCTGCTAGCAAATCAAACCTTCGAGTGCCAATTCCAACCTGGCGCTCCTCTCCGGAGACTATAGTTGCCAACCTATGAGTATCGTTGCGATGACAACGGGCATGAATTTGAGACTATTCAGGACTTTCACGATGCGCCAGACGCGGAATGTCCGACGTGTGGCTCAACTTCTCAGCGAAGAATCTCCGTGCCCGCGATTCACTTCAAGGGCAGTGGCTGGTATCGCAAAGACAACGCGTCTTCAGGCTCACGCTCATCCGGATCATCGTCATCTTCATCCGACGATTCAAAGTCTGATAGCAAGTCCAGTTCTGACTCCAGTTCGTCATCAGACAGCTCTTCAAGTTCGTCAGACTCATCATCAGACTCTTCTGACGCCAAGTCTCACACCCACGGCGGCTCCACTCATAGCCACTAGGCGAATGCCCAACAGGCTGGTTGATTGAAATGCGCGCCGTTATTCAGCGTGTAACGCGCTCAAGTGTCACGGTAGACGACCAGATCACCGGCTCAACGAAACTGGGTTTGATGATCCTGATTGGCGTGACGCATGACGATGAGCAAGATGACATCGACTACATTGCTGAAAAGTCCGTCAACATGCGTCTGTTCCCAAAGGAAGGCGATGAGTCTGGATTCGACCGGTCTCTGCTTGAAGTAGATGGCTCGGCACTATTGGTCAGTCAGTTCACGCTTTACGCCAGCACGCGCAAGGGCCGACGACCGAGCTTTACCGGAGCAGCCCCCGGCGAGGTTTCAGAGCCAATTTTCGACCGCACGGTTGCGGCGTTCCAGGATCGTGGCGTTGAAGTGACCACTGGCGTCTTCGGTGCCTACATGCACGTTGATCTGGTCAACGATGGCCCGGTAACAATTCTGCTGGACAGCGACGACCGTAAGACGCCGCGTAAGCAGGCCGACTAGCTCCAGACCCTACGGAGCCGGTGGCGCGATCCAGTTCGAGATGCTGCCTTCATGTGAGTACGACGTAAGCACGTCATGGCCTCTCGATAACGCAGGCTCATGGCCCAGCGAAACAACTGCATCGTGTCCATCACGCGCCGCCTGAGGATGCTGCCAACCGCTCACGAAACTATCGTGGAACCACGTCGTCTCAGGATCGTGTCCGTTCGAGAAGAATGCCTCGTGCGCCACGGCCGACTCCAACAGCGTCAGCCGAGACGTGGTGACAGAACTGGTCGCGGCTGAGATCGTTGGAACATGCCAGAACGAATCGCTTCCGTTGTGCTTCCAGCTGGTATTCGGATCATGATTGACCGAGAAGAATGCGTTGTGCCCCAGCGATTCCGTCGCGAGATGCAGTTGCGTTCCTGTTGCAGTAGACAGCAGCGGTTCGTGCCAGGTGGAATACGCGCCATCGTGGATCCAGGACGTATCCGGGTGATGTTGCGCAGATAGATATGGATCATGCACAAGCGACTCTTCCGCGTCGCGGTAGCCGAGCGCTGAATCCATAGGCACATGGGAGTTCGAGAAAGCTCCATCGTGGATCCACGATGCAATCGCGTCGTGATTACCAGAGAAAAATGCCTCATGCCGGAGTGACTCAACGGTGTGCTGATTCCCTCCGCCTGACTCAAGTGGATCATGGATCGTCGATAGGAGCACATCATGTGCGACTGACGCCACCGGATCATGTCCGCCCCACACCGATGGCACAGGGTCGTGATAATTGGAATACACGCCATCATGCGTCCACGATGTCAGGGCATCGTGATGCTTTGAAAGGAAACTATCGTGGCCGAGAGAGAGTGACACTTCATGGAACTTGAAGTCCACATCTACGGATGAGATAGCAGGATCGTGGTACGCCGATAGTGAACTGTCATGGATCCATGAAGTTACGGAGTCATGTCCTTCCGAGAAGAACGCATCGTGCCCCAAATATTCCGTCGTGGCGAATCCCTCTATCGCGAGCGTAACGGTTGTGGTCCCGATGCCGGAGATCGCTGGCTCGTGAAATGCGGAGATTGCGCCATCATGTATCCAAGATGTGCCTGAGTCGTGCTGTTGGGATAGGTATGGGTCGTGGCCAAGCGAAGACGCCGCATTATGCTGAAACAGGCCAGTGCTAGCAGAGGTACTTGCCGAATGCCATGTGCTGGGCCCGACGTCGTGAACCCAGCTTGTTGCCGGATCATGCCCCGCTGAGAAGAACGGGTCGTGGGCCAGATACTCAACGGGATCAATTCCGGTACCCGACACGATTGGATCGTGATAGTTCGTGTAGGTGGCATCATGGATCCAGGACGTACTGACATCGTGTTCAACCGAGTAGAACGGATCATGCGCTAACGACTGCCGCACATCGTGAAGTCCGCCTATCGAAACCAGTGGCTCGTGATAGCGCGAGAGCCCGGATGCGTGAACCCAGCTAGATGAAGCATCGTGGCCGGTCGAGAAGTACGGATCGTGCGAGCTTGGCGTCTGGTAGAAGAAGTAATCCTCCGTCTCGCCGGCGTTGATCAGGCCGGTGCCGATGTAGTTTTCAAGTACAGCGTCAGAAACCGTGATCCTGATCCACTTGAGCAGCGGCAACGGTATCCCGGTGTTCAGCTCAATCGACCCACCGGCAGCCAGTGCAATCGGCAAATTCTGAAGCGCCCAATCCTGAGATCCCTCCCAGTCACCATCTTCATCCCAGTCAACCAGAACGTTCAGATACACAAGCGGCACGCCGGAGCCATTCGTGGTGGCACCGGTGGAAGTGGAAAACCATGAATCGTTGACCACAGAGACGATCAGGTGGCTATCAGAACTCACCAGACCATCGTCAGAATCGCCGTTCTGCGCTATGGCGTCTGGTTCGCCCGTATTCGTGGCACCAAGGCGTATGTGATCGATGAGTTGGTGTCTTGCACCATCTGACGCGGTACTGGACCGATAGCGCTGGTCGGGAGCATCACCAAAATCCCATCCCCCAACCTGGAACGTGGTTGTGGCGGTTGTCGTGCCCTGATGTGAGATGAATGTGAGAGTCGCCGTATATGGCCCCGGGACTGCGCCATCCGGCAACGTCACCGTATAGGTCGAGCCCCATGCTGCGTTGCCTGTAATGTCTACAAATGTGGCGCCGTTGGGATATGTGACGGTGAGCCGCGCATCCCTATTTGTCACATTGTTGAAACTCAGGTCGGTCGTGAAGACACCTCGCATGGCGTGACCGACGCCATCTTGCACCGACAGATTCAGAAGAGGGCTTCCACCAAGCGCGAACGAATTACTGACTGGACTCAACACTGCCTGGAATGTCCCGCCGGTTGTTGTCGTAGCAATAGATCCGTCCGTGACCGCCAGGTCATCCCAGATGTTCACGGAGTAGCGCCAGATCAAACTCCCACTCGTTTTCTGGAGATCAATGAATGCGTCCCACGATCCCGGTGAAACTTTGACTATCTGGCCATTGGCGGGATTCATGAACGGGAAGGTAAGGCTTCGCTCATGGACCGGGAACATATAAAGGTCGTCAAAGTCCCCCGTGAAATCGACGCCAAGATCTCCTGTTCCGATTACTCTGGCGTCCAGGCTGAAGCTGGTGGTCGTCGGATGAATCGTCACATCCGGAAATACGAATACATACCGGTCCGTCGAGCTCCAGAACTGGATCTGATATTCGCCAGGCGTCATCAATACGGACGCCAGCCCGCCGCCAAGCGTTGCCGCTGCTGGCACGGTCCACGCATCTCGCGCACTAACTCGCACCGCGTCCCCCAGCATCGGGTTACCGTCGACATCGATAGCGGTGAACACAACATTAGTGATGGACGATGGATCGATAGTGATCACCGCAGGAAGGGAACTGGTAGCCCGCAACGCGAGATTGGGTGTGTTCGACACGACGCTGATAAGTACGGTGCCAGTAGCCGAAATGCTCAGAGAGTCCACGAGAAGCTGACCGTTTGAATCTGTACTGAGGAATCGGCCCTCGATCAGAGGGAACTCGCTCGTGCTATCAGCGTCATAGATGAACACGGCAGCGCCCGCGACCGGATCGCCGACAGCGTCCTCAACTGTGATATTGAGGACCGGACCACCGGCGCAAGCTGAGAATTCCGACGTATTCTCGGACACATCAGTCGCTGTCATCGTGACATGCAGATCGCTCGCCAGCACTGATGGCACTTCACCGCTGAAGGCGGCGTTCCCTGATCCGTCGGTTGTGATGGGTTCTTGCAGCAGGAACGTCTCGCCTTCTCCGTAGCCTGAGGGGTCACAGGCGGAACTGGAGAAATATTCAAGGATATAAGTGGACGTAGCCGACCCAGTAAACGTTCCAGAGATGGTGGTGATTGATGTGTCGCGCAACACCGATGTGATCTCAGGGAATGGCTGGGAGTTGTTCCCTAGAACAGAGAAATCTGATCCCAAATCAAGGGATTGGAGTTGAGATTGCCGTGACATAGTGCCATCTCGTAAGACATGGACGTCATCGTCAAGCTGGATACCATCGCCATCCAGCCCCTCCACACTCAGTGCGTTGGTCGTGACGCCATCACCCGGGCAATCGATACACGTTCCGAGATCGTATCCCACGATCGCAAGATCAATTCCAAGCCCACCGTTTGAATGGATTGAGTTGTACGAAATCACGTTTTCAGTGGAACTAGCGGCACTGGAGGAGAGAATCCTAATTCCATCACCACCGTTGTAAGCGATGAGGTTTCCAATCGCCTCCGTTCCGCCAATTCTCGTGTCGGATGCGCCATTTTTAATAATCACGCCAGCATCGCCGTTGGCTACAGCCGTTTCACCGTCTGGAGACGCGCCTATTGTGTTGCTCCAGATCGAGTTTGAATTGGAACTTGTGCCGCTGATTGCCACGCCATGTCGACCATTGCCAGAGATTACGTTTCTCTCCGCGCTCGTGTTACCGCCGATAGTTATCAGGGAAGAGTCATCTATGAAAATGCCATATCTACCGTTGGCAAGCGCGGCCACCCCTGACGCGCTGGTACCAATTCGGTTACCAGCAATAGTCACTGCTCCAGACCCAGAATCAGAGCCAACGATCTCGATTCCATGCATCCCGTTTCCGGATATAACGTTCCCTGCTCCACCGGACCTGACACCTACGACCACTTTGGGCGCTCCACTGCTGATCAGGACACCAGAGCGTGTGTTTGGGATGGCGGCAGATCCGTTGATGTCAGTGCCGATAAGGTTTCCCTCGATATTCACACCCGGAATGCTGATACCGGTGATTGAGACTCCTGCAGCATTGCCAGAGATCAAGTTGGCTTGTCGAGGATGAATTCCTCCAACTACGTTGACCGTGCTGGTCGATCTTGAACCGAAGGCAACGCCGTCAACAGCATTCCCATTCCCGGTAGTGCCCATCACGTCCACACCCAGGAAGTTTCCTTCAACATGATTGCCACCCGAACTCACAATAATCCCAGAGCCCGAGAACCCACCGATCGCGATTCCGCGAATAGTTGAATCCCCCGCTATCAGATCGAGACCGTCTGGCGATCCATCGGCAATCAGACCGCCATCCAACTCGATCTTGATAACCGTATTGAGGGCCGAACCGAACGGAGCCGTGTTGCCAGTAGCCTCCGACTGGGAATAGCCATCAATCAGGACCGCATCTTCAATGAAGGGAAGAGTGCCCGTTGGAGATATCCTGAACGACGTGGTGCTGGCTATGTATCCAGGGTCAGAGATCGCTATATCGAACAGAATTGCTTGATAGCCCGCGCTGGCATTCGACTCTTCCATCGCTGCTCTCAGGGTGCAGACGGGCGATCCGTCCGTGACATTGCAGACACCATCTACCGGGTCGAAGTCCGGCGCATTCCCTGTTGAGTTGACAATCAGGGCACCTGTATAGGGAACAACGGGGTTTGATTGTTCCGATGCGGTGGATGTGGCAGCGCCGTTAAAGGCAACCACTGTGAGCGTGTGGCGGCCGCCCGAGGGCAAGCCACTGAGAGTGGCCATCGTAGTCGTCCCACCCACGGTAGTCGACGTACTACCAGGCGATGCAGTGACTGTGTAGCTAACGACGGGCGCTCCACCATCGTCGCTCGGTGGCACCCAGTTCACGGTTGCACTCCCAACACCTTCCACGGCGATTACATCTGTCGGCCGCCCAGGCGCGCCGGCGCTAACTTCCACCTCCAGCGGTATCTCGATCAACGTCTCATCGGGATCATCACTTGATATCGAAAGTACCGGTGACGATGTTCCAGTTGGGTGGACAAACGCGTTGAGCCTGATAGTCAGATCAGTGCTACTTCCTGCCGGGATAACGGCGGAAACGGGGGCAACCGTCAGTGCCGGTGGACTGATGAGCACGGCAAGGTCGTCCTTCACATAGTCCGTCAAGCGCGAGACCTCCAACCCAACCTTGCCAGAATCGTTCTCAATCCCCAACGTTGCTCGACTATTCACACCGACTATCGAGTCATATTGGAATTTGATGAAATGCGATGTCTCACTCAGGATCATCTGGAATGTGTAGCTATCTGAACTATTAAAGTTCGACTCAACCTGATCCCACGTAACCACCAGCTCTCTTCCTGGCGCGTCACCACGCAACTCATACACGAGGTGATCCGAAGACGTTACGAACAGGTCGTCCCAGAACGCGGCAATCAAGTTATTTGGAGTTGTCACCTTTGGTAGCGAGTGAGTGATGTACTCAGCAATATTCAAGGATGTGAATCCCGCTATCCCATTAGTCGCGACCCACAGCGTGTCGTACTCAATCCCATAGAATTCGAAATCGAACCCGATAGGGATCGCTACGCGAGCATCATTACCGCTGATTATTGGCGTACCAGAGTCAATGATGTCAATCCAACTGAACGCCGGCCCGCCAGGTTCGTCGCTATCTTGGTAGGTGTATCCAAATGCATCAGGGCCACCGGTTACATCACCCCCAACGGCAGCGTCCGAAATTGAGGCGTCGAGGGTCAGGATGCCTGGGCCGTCGTTGAACACAGTGACGGCCTGCGTGAAGATGGTTTCAGGCGATGCGATGAGTGAAATTGGCGTCGACGTGACACGTATATCACCAGGGAGCTTTGGCGTGACTGTGTTGGAAGCGGTGGAACTGGCGCTGGTCCCCTGTGCGTTGATCGCTTTGACCACAAACGCATACGGGGTTCCGTTGGTCAATCCCGTGACAACGGTGGTTGTCACAGATGCCGAGGTGGTGGTGCTGCCTCCTGCGGGCACTGATATGACCTGATAGGAGAGCGTCGGGCTGATTCCTGGATTGATCGGCGGATCCCATGACACTGTGGATTGGGCGTTTCCGGCGATAGCCACAATGTTTCTGGGTGGGTCAGAGTGCCTAACCTCGAGTGACAGCGTGCGTGTGCTCGTGCTGACGCCTGGCTTTCCTGCGGCGACCGAGACCACCACATTGCCCGCAATCGAAGGCGTCCAGACGACCGAGTAGATGCTATCCCTAGACGTTGCGTCGACGCCAACTCCATCATCCAGGAGCGCAACCGGCGTATCGCCTGAAGAGAAGCTTGCCATCACGCTAGCACCACTCACAACATCCGGGCCCGCAAGAACGTCCACTTCCAACGTGGTTGATGTTCCCGTGTACAACACCGTGCCCGCATCCGGACTCAGAACCAACAATGTTGACGTTGAGCCGTCGTTTACCAGCGCGTTGTATGCGTTGGCACGTCCGCCCGTCGAGACTAGGCCTTCCCATGCGGGAAGCGCGTCGATCGAATTCAGCAGCAGCCTGCGAATCTGCGCAGCAGTTGAGGTGGGATGAGCACTGGCGATTAACGCGGCGATACCGGAAACCATTGGCGTTGCCATAGACGTTCCATTTTTAGTGCCGTACGTGTCGCCAAGCTCAGTACTCAGGATGTTGGTCCCGGGTGCAGCGATATCGACCGACAGCGAGCCATACTGCGAGAAAGATGCCCTGGCATCGTTGTGATCAGAGGCCGCAACCGCCACGACGTAAGGCAATTCAAATGACGATGGATAGTGTGGAGTTACGTCATTGTCTGTGCCGCTGTTACCAGCCGCAGCCATGTGCAAGATTCCAAGTGCGCCAGCCTCATTCATGATGTCGAACAAACCCTGACTGAATGGCCCGCCACCCCAGCTGTTCTGAGTGATTTTGATATTGACGCCGCTCTGCTTCATGTCGATGACGTACTGAAACGCCTCAATGGCATCACCAGTGTTGCCACTCCCACTGGAGTTCAGAAACTTGACCGCCATGATGGACACATTTTGAGCAACTCCAGAGACGCCCAATGCGTTGTTTCCTACAGCCCCGACCGTCCCGGCAACATGGGATCCGTGATCGTTGTCGTCCATGGGGTCGGAATCGCCAGTGCCTACAGTATCGATACCGTAAATGTCATCGATGTGACCGTTGCCATCATCATCCTCGCCTGGGACTCCAGTGAATTCCGCTTGATTCACCCACATGTTGTCGGCAAGGTCTTCGTGGAGGTAGTTGACGCCGGTATCGATCACAGCCACCACAAGCGTTGACGTTCCCGTGTTGATATCCCACGCTTCAGGTGCATCAATATCGGCGTCTACCGTTCCGCCGGACTGGCCGGTGTTGTGCATCCCCCAGAGCTCAGCGAATCGCGTATCGTCGGGGATTTCACTTGCGTGATAGATGTAATTTGGTTCGGCGTACTTGATGCGCGAATCAGTCGCTATCGCGGCCGCGGTCTCCAGTTCGCTTCCTTCAATTACCTGCGCCACCCAGGTATCGCTCCGGCCGATCCGTGACTCGAACGCAATCCCTTCCGGCAGCGCCTCGCTCGCGAGCATCGCTGTTGGGATTTGGGCGTCTGGATCAGGCGTCACAAACGTGATCAGAAGCTCACCGGGAACAAAGAGAGCGTCTTCTGGGATGGACGCCGGGGCGTTGCGTGAGTCAGAACCGTCTGCTGGAACATACTCCGACGCATTGGCTGGACTGTCAGATATTTCCAGCAAGACGAGCGTGATCGCCCCAATAACTGCGGCCAGAACCAGTGCCGGCAGTATCGATGCCGCCGGGCTGTCTACTCTCAAACGAAATTGATCTGGCAGAAGGTTGATGGAACTGGTTTCCTCTGGTTTCAATTATCCCGGCCAGTTGCCAGTTCAGACCAGATACCTATGGGACATCATCACGGGTTCCCACGCGCGCATGCGAAAGACTCAGATTATAGCTATCAAAATTAGTTTCAAACCTACGCTAAGTGTGGAGGTTTCTCTCACTACTCTGGTGACCAGAAGGCCATGAAACCTTCTGCGATTGCCTTCGGCCTGGGCTCGCCTGAGGCATTAACCACCCAGACGGTATCAATGTCTCGCTCTGCATCATCGAGGTCGCTCAACGGCCCGATCAGATCACCTGCAAACACAATGGACTCGGAATCAGGCGACCAGAATGAGTGCGATGCGATGTATTGATCAAAGAAAACATGCATCATTCGCAACTCACCGCTGGGTTCAAACTCAATAAGATCGCTGATCAGCTTTGTATCGCGGTCGTATATGGACCATTGCATCAGCAGCGTGTTGTGCCGGTTACGTTTGGCGAGGAGCAGTTTCTGGCCGTCAGATGACCACATGGACATCAAATAGTCGCCCCTGGCAATGAACTCCTCTGTACCTGTATCTGGATCAACGATCGAAATCGTAGATTCGCCGGCTACATCCAGCGAGCCTCGCAAGAGCATGATCGAACCGCCGTCTGGCGACCACTTAAACCATGCCGCCGCGCCAGCGTCGGTCACACGCTCCAGCACTCCGCTGGACGGATTACTCATATGAAGTGCGGCACCATCACTGGTATCCACCAAGAACAGAAGACGATCATCTTCCGGCGCATAGTCCGGGGCAAAGTAGCGGATTGACCCGCCATCAAGGGCGCTGGATGGCCCCTGCCCAAACGGCGCGTCGTACGTCAGCAGCCGGTTCCCGTTGTGGACGACCAACTCTGTTGAGTCGTACGACCAGTCCATGTAGACCGGCGCGCCAGGAACCACCCTGACGGCATTTTTCGTAACCGTATTCACCACAAATACTGTGAGGCCATCGGCAGTACCGGAAATGAACGCCTCCTTCTCGCTGTCCGGGGACCACAGGCTGTAATGCGGGCCACCCGCCACAACGTTGCCTGATCCGGGTTCGTTCTCGTAAAGAACCTCCGGGAAGTCCACGGAAGTTCCATCTGAGTTGGTGGAGAGCAAAACAAATGGCGAGACTGATAGCGATTCAGGCATCGCAGCTGAGAACAATATCTTGCTGGCATCAGGCGACCAGCCCGGCCACGTGTACCCGGGAAACTGCCCATCCTGCGGCAGTTGTGCACGGTCGGGCGACATACGAACACGATCCGTTCCATCGCCTTGAATCGTGTATATCTGGGAGTCTGGACTCACGAAGACGATTCGATTCTTCCCATCTCCGCCTATAGGAGCTGGTGAGATCGGTATGAGTGTAGGGATCGACTCAACAGTTGCGGTTGAACCAGCGACGGCAGCAGAGACTGAGGCGGGAACAGAATTTGCTTGCGGTACAGCGGTTACGACGACAGTGGATGTGGCGAGATCTTCTACCTCGGAACTACATGCAATAAGCCCAATCGCTGCAGCGACGCTGAAAATTCCCACCGATAACCTGAACGGAAGTCGGATCAACTGCATAATTCCCCTGAAGCGTTGATCCGCGATACAGCCGAACCTGGAGCCGATATGAATGTGACGCTATTGCTACTTCACTCAAAAGTAATTCGAACACCAGTTGAACCCGGATTCAATTTGAGCGTTCGGGCCCAAGGATAACGCAGGGAGGCACGCGCTAAGGTCAGGTGCGCAAATTCCCCCAATTACCGACCTTACGCGTAGGGGTGTCTGCGGTAGCTGCACCCCGGGACGTCGCAGGAGCACGATCAACCGCAACCGTTGCATCGCTGTGTGGTTTTGACCGACCCGTATGCATGGGATGTGGTGTATGGGCGCAGCTATCGCAGCCGCCCCTACGGCCATCCGGCGCGTTCGCGACCGGATGGCGTATCCGGCTACCCGGAGTAATCCAGACTAATATCCAGCGCCACAACAGAGTGCGTCAGTGCGCCAATCGAAATCAAATCCACACCTGTCGCGGCAACCTCAGCCACCGCTTCAAGTGTGATCCCACCTGAAGCTTCAAGCACTGCTCGGCCATCGATCATCTCGACGATTCTTCGCATATCTGCGGGGCTGAGATTATCCAGAAGCATGATGTCCGGCGCTCCGTTAATGGCGTCCTTCGCCTCATCGATGCTCTGAACTTCTACTTCAATCTTGATGGTGTGCGGGGAGTTCGCACGCGCTCGCCGAACGATCTCTGCTATCGACAGGCCCTCTTGCTGGAGCGCTTCTGTGTGGTTGTCTTTGATCAGCACGCCATCACCAAGCGCATGGCGGTGGTTCTGCCCTCCCCCACTCGCCACTGCGTACTTATCGAACCAACGCAGCCCGGGTGCGGTCTTGCGGGTGTCGACGATGGTTGCTTTCGTGTCAGCGACAGCGTCCACGTAGCGGCGGGTAACGGTGGCGATACCACTCATGCGCTGCGCGAAATTCACAGCGGTGCGCTCAGCCATCAAGATCGAGCGAAAGTTGCCCTCCACGGAGAGCATCGCCGTCTGGCCTTCCACCATAGTGCCATCTGAAATCAGCGGCGTGGTTGATAGCGAGGAATCGTGCGCCAGGAAAGCGGCCTCAGCCACTTCGATACCTGAAACTACGCCTGGCTCACGCGCCACCATAGTGACGCGACCTTCTCGGTCAGCAGAAATGAGCGACGTTGTCGTTGGGTCACCGAGCGCGAGGTCTTCCATCAGCGCGACCATTACGGCTCGCTGGACTTCGAGAGCTGGGATCGCCGTCATCGCCATCTCAGGCGGTCGGGCTATCGGGCAAGATCGAGCATTCGCTCGAGTGCGAGGCGAGCCTCGTCTGCCGTTGCCTCTGGCACCTTGATCTGGTTGATGGTAATGCCACCGCGCAGACCTTCAAGAACCCAGAGTAGGTACGCGGGATGAACTCGGTACATCGTGGCGCAAGGACAGACAATGGGATCCAGACAGAATACGGTCTTGTCCGGGTTCTCTTTCGCCAGTCTGTTGACCAGGTTGATCTCAGTTCCAATAGCCCAGACAGAGCCAGCCGGAGCATTCGTGACTTCCTGAACTATCTTCTCAGTGGAGCCGTAGATGTCTGCCGCGGCGACGGTCTCCTGGATGCACTCGGGATGGACGATTACGTTGACATCGGGATACTTCGTCCGGGCATCATCAATCTGCTGCGGAGTAAAACGGGTGTGAACTGAGCAGTGCCCTTCCCAGAGGATCACTTTTGAGCGACGAATCGCCTCAGGTGAATTTCCGCCAAGTGGCTTGAACGGCGACCAGATGATCATCTCATCGGCCTTGATACCCTTTGCGAGAGCAGTATTTCGTCCAAGGTGCTGGTCAGGAAGGAAGAGGATTCGCTTGCCACGAGCGAGGGCCCAGTCAAAGGCCTTGTCTGCGTTTGATGATGTGCAGACGATTCCACCATTGCGGCCGCAAAGCGCTTTGATTGCGGCGGTGGAGTTCATATACGTAATAGGAACAATTTCGTCGGTCTCGCCCAGAATGCCCATCAGGTCGCCCCATGCATCTTCGGCGTCTTCGGAGCGGGCCATGTCCGCCATTGAGCATCCGGCGGCCAGGTTGGGCAGGATTATCTCCTGCTCAGGCGAAGTGAGAATATCGGCTGTCTCAGCCATGAAGTGGACGCCGCAAAATGCTACGTACTTCGCTTCACGCTCGGCAGCGGCCATCTGAGAAAGCTTGAATGAGTCGCCGCGGAAGTCTGCGTACTGGACAACATCTGCACGCTGATAGTGGTGCCCAAGGATCGTGAGGTCTTTGCCAAGTTCAGCTTTTACTTCGGCAATGCCTTCCGATATCTCGTCAGGCTTGAGCTTCAGGTACCGGATTGGAACCTTTTGCCACTCCACACCGGTTTTGAACTCATCTTCAAGAGTCCGCGTCCGGAGTTCGCTATCAGTCTGGCAGAATGCTGACTGCTCTAGCTCGGTGATCGGAATTGTCACCGGACGCGGGTCTCGCGCGCTGGTGGTCATGCCGTAGCTGCCTCCACTATGTGAGCCTCTGTGACCCGGCCTCGCAACGAGTACGGAGATGCCTCTGTGATCTCCACCTGCAGGAACTGACCGAGCTCAAGCTCTGTGTCCTCAACAAATACAAGTTTATCGGTTCTGGTTCTACCAGTGTGCGAACCCCGTGCATGACCATCAATCATGATCTCTGCAGTCTGCCCAATAAGATGACCGTTTATCTCAGTCTGAATCTCATCCTGCAAGGCTTCAACAACCCGTAAACGTCGCTTCTTCTCATCGATCGATACATCGTCAGGGAACTGGCGTGATGCAATGGTCCCCGGCCGCACGGAGTACGCCGCTGCGTGCACCTTATCGAACTTGACCGTACGCAGCACATCCAGCGAGTGCTCAAACTGCGCTTCGGTCTCGCCAGAGAAGCCAACGATCAGGTCCGTGGTGAGCGCCACACCCGGGATTTTCTCCCGCAGCTCCGCGATCTTTTCCAGGTATTCCGCCTGTGAATAGCCGCGCCGCATGCGCTCAAGAACATCGTCATCACCCGCCTGGAACGGCAGGTTCACCAGTTCGCAAACCTTTGGAAGGTCTCTGATGGCCTCAATAATGCGGCTGGACATGTCGCTAGGATGCGATGTCAGGAATCGAATTCGGTCCAGTCCATCGATCTGTTCGGCCGAGTAGAGCAGATCTGCCAGATCCTGCGGTGGCGAGAAGTCGTGACCATATGAATCGACGTTCTGCCCAAGGAACGTAACTTCCTTGACGCCGCGCTCCACCAGTAGCTCAACTTCGTGAATCACGTCGGTGACGGTACGGCTTATCTCCCGACCGCGTCGATACGGGATGATGCAGAAGCTGCAAAACTTGTCGCAGCCGTGGATGATTGGCACAAATGTGGAGACGGTGGGCGCACCGGGTACCAGATTGTCCAGACAACCCTCGTAATCCACGCCCAGAGCCAGACCAACGGTTGAAATAATTGGCTCAAAGTTTTGTGGCTGCGCCCAGACATTTACCTGGGGAAAGCGTCGGGAGAGTTCGTCTGTCTTGGGGCCGACCATGCAACCCATCACGCCAACAATGCGGTCCGGGTGCTCTTGTTTGATACGCTTCAGCTTGCCCAGCGTGCCCGTTGCGGTGTCCTCCGCAGACTGACGCACCACACAGGTATTGAGCACAACAACGTCTGCCTCAAGCAGATCATCGCTCTGCTCCAGCCCCATGAACTCAAACCCGGAAGCGAGTCGCTCTGAGTCTGCTTTGTTCATCTGACAGCCAACTGTCCAGACGTGGTAAGTAGCCATATATCCAGATTGCACAATCCCGTCTCTTGCCCCAAAGGGAGTGCGAAGACGGGATTGAGTCGATTGTTTAACGATAACTTTTAGTTAGGTTTATCTGGCGGAGGGAGTGGGATTCGAACCCACGAGGGGGCTCAACACCCCCAACCCGCTTAGCAGGCGGGCGCACTAGGCCACTATGCGACCCCTCCGTGCCATTAATACGATGTTACCCGCTACCACCGCCTCACGCACGCGCCCGAAACATGCAGATATAGGCGCAATCGCATGCCTAACCCCAGATTAGCTGCGTTTCGGGGCGTCTTCCCACTCCTGCGCCAGCATGGAGTAGACAGCCAGATCCTGATATTCGCTTGCAAGTACGCAGCCTCACGCTGAAACCCCTCAAACGTGAATCCCAGTCGCTCCGCTATCGCCCGGCTTCGATGATTCTCTCGAGATCCACGGACCATAACGCGATGTATCTCTTTCTCCGCGAACGCTATATCTATAATCGTCCGGCAAGCCCTGATGATGATCCCTTTGCCTTGCGATCCCTCTGAAAGGGCATAGCCCAACTCACCAGCTTTGTCAGGAGATCCCACACCTTTCAGGTTTGCCGTTCCTACCAATTCGTCACGATAGAAAACTAACCCGCCAATACGAGAAGCCGTCTCTTCATCGGATGACCGCTGCTCAAGCCAGGCCTTCACATCGTCTCGGGACTGAGCGGTTGCCGCAAATGGCAGCCACCTCGCCAAATGACCCCGATTGGCCTCGAGCCATTTGAAGTACGCCTCCTCGTCATCCACGTTCACCGGACGCAAGAAAATCTCATCATCTACCTTTATCTCCCTCACAGAATCTTCCTCATCTGTTCACACGTCTCTCGCATTTCGATCGGCGTCCCATCAGCGGCGTACTCCGTCCACACATCAAGTACCTCGCCACCGTGTTCAACGTAGCCCAGCGTCCGATAGAGGCGTGCGGCATTCGGGTTATCAACTGCGACCTGTAGCGAAACTGCTCTCAGCCCACGCTCCAGCGCTATCGACTCGACGGCGCTGATCAGCGTTGTTGCAATTCCTCGGCGGCGATATCGTGGCGATACGTCCATAGCAAACAAATAAAGGGCATCCGGATGCAGTCTCGCAATGCCGCCGCCCATGCTCACCGTACCCACAGGTTCGTCATCTATAAGCGCGACCAGCATCTCGCGCTTCCCACATCGCACCTCGTGGAATCGATTCCGCATGCTCTGTGCATTCGGCTTATGCGTCAGATAACGCGCAAGTGGTTCGATATCTGCTTCTGTGACCGGTCGGATTTCAATTGAATCCATCTCAACCTCTAATCACTAGGGCTGGTCTGCGACCATATGATCAACAATACTTATTACGTTGGCGGACATTACTAATCGCGAATCTCTAGGAGCAGTTGTGCAAGTGTTACGACCATACTTATTGGCGATCACATTCGCAGCCATCTTAGTTGGTTGCAGCGGCGGTGATCTTGATTCCACGGCGATTTCATCCACGCCAAATGTGGCGATACTTGGTACCGCGCCCACGGCCGCGCCAATCTCAGAAATCACCGCCATCGCTTCCAGTGAACTGGCAGCGTGGGGAACTGACACACGCAATCTTGCATTCGCCAGCCCCAACGGACTGGCCATCGATGCAGACGGATTTATCTACACCACGGAGTTTCAGGGCAACCGCGTACGAAAATTCAATCCCAATGGGGATCTCCTTCTCGAATGGGGCACCTCTGGGTCAGCGGATCTGATGTTCCAGTCCCCAACAGGAATTTTTATTGGCCCCGCAGGAAATGTGTACGTAGCGGAAAGCGGAAACGACCGAGTTCAAAAGTTCACCGCCAACGGCGATTGAATAACCACAATAGGCTCGTTTGGTGCGCGCGAAGGCCAGTTCCAGTCTGCGATGGTCCTTACGATCAGCGACGGTGGCGAAATTTTCGTCACTGACTGGGGTAACAGTCGTATCAACGTGTTCGACCTGGAAGGGAATAGCCTCCGAACGCTTTCAAGTAAAGGTCGGGGGGCCGGCGAACTCACCAACCCCACTGGAATCAAGATCGGTCCCGACGGGAATCTCTGGGTAGTCGACCGCGGCAACAACCGCGTACAAGTGCTAACGCAAGACGGTGATTTTGTGAAGGGTTTCGGTGCGTTTGGAGCAGGCCCGGCAGAGTTCAATGTCCCCACAAGCATCGCCTTTGACAATGCAGACCGGTTCTATATCTCAGAATTTCGCGGCAATCGCATTCAAGTTTTCGATCTCGAATTCAATTACCAGGGCGATCTGGTTCCGGGTGTACTCCAGGGTCCGCACGGCATGGTCTTCGATGCCAACGGTGACCTCTACGTAGCCGATACCGGCAACGGCCTGATCCGGAAATTGAGCCTGACTGAGGATTAGTCCCTGCGCCGTTCGACAGTGCTTAAAGTAGCCCGCTGCTGCTACCCCGGTGTGTCGTTGATCCACACTTCGCCACCCTCGAAGTACTCTTTTTTCCAGATCGGCACGACCTCTTTCAGTCGATCAACAAAGTACAACGCAGCCTCAAAAGCTGGACGACGATGCGCTGAACTCACGGCGACAACCATGCTCTTCTCGCCAATATCGACGCGTCCAACTCGATGTGCCACGGCGCATTTGTCAATCTCAAAGCGCTCTCGCATCTCGCCAAACAGCTCAAGAATCTTGTTCTCCGCCATTGGCTGGTACGCCTCGTACTCAAGATAATCCACGTGACGACTGTCGTTGTGATCGCGGGTAACTCCCTCAAAAATGATTATTGCGCCATCGGCATCGGCACGAACGTGCTCTGCGACGGCCATAGAGTCCAGCACCTCGCCAGTCACCTCGACATAGTCCTGCTGCGCCCCAATGCCCCCGCTGACTGGCGGTATGAGAGCCAGCTCATCGCCATCACTCAGCACGAACTCGCGCTGCTGATACTCCTCATTAACCGCGCACATAATGGCCGTAGGCACGTCCCATGTGGCCTCCGTCGCCGCACTGGCAGCGGCAATAGCGTCGGCCACGGTTCCACCATCGGCCACTTCAACGGTCAGTCGCGACGTTTCCGCCCGATCTTTCAGGCCAGCGAATAGCAACACTTCAATTTGCAAGTTGTCCCACCTCAATGATTTGCTATCAACCATCTTAGATGCACATCATCGGAGTGCTCAATTCACATCCCCGAATCGAGATGCGATTAACTAGAGAAACCCTTGAGAAAATGCCATTTCCGGGAGCACTATCTGAGCAAATCCGGCATATCCGGCCAAATGACACGTCCACCTTCGTTGACCAGTCGTACTCATGGACAATACAATAAATAATTGCGCTAATAGACATAGTTTTGATCCTGCACCAGACTTACAATATGTAGAGTGAGTAGAGTGCATTCAGGAGATACAGCAAAGAATGGTTCGCATCCGCCTTCGACGAGTAGGCGCAAAAGGACATCCCTTCTACCGAATAGTGGTGGCCGATCAAAAAGCACCTCGAAACGGTAAGTTCATCGACCAGGTCGGCACGTACGACCCATTTCCGGATCCACCGGAGATCATTGTCGATGAAGAAAAAACGCTCAAATGGCTCCGAAACGGCGCAAGCCCTTCCGAGTCAGTTGCTCAGTTACTGAAATCATCAGGCCTGCTAGAAAAGGTTAAGTAAGGTGAAATCGGCCATGAAAGAAATGGTTGAGTACATCGCGAAAACATTGGCGACTGAGCCCGACTCAGTTGAAGTTACCGAGGAACAACGCGGTAACCGCACCATCATCACCCTGAAGGTTGATGATGTTGACAAGGGCAAGGTAATCGGCCGTGGTGGCCGCGTCGCTGAGTCGATTCGTTCATTACTCCGGGTCGCAGCTGTAAAAGAGCGCACCAGAGTGATTCTTCAGATCGACTAGCCTCGTATAGTTAGTGAAACAACCAGTTCAGCTATTGCTGATTGGTTGTTTAGAGTTGTGACTGAGATCGGTAGGGGCAGGTTTGAAACCTGCCCTCTTCTTTTAACGAACATATGACTTCACCCAGAAAAATACCCCGCAAGCCAAAGCGCCCGCAGAATCGCAAGCGCGGACAGCGCCCGCCCAACGTTCCAAACGCACCAATCGAACCGTCCGCGCCTGGCCGAATCATAGTGGGAGAGATTCGCAGGCCATGGGGACGCTATGGCGACCTTTCAGCCACGCTGTACTCCGGGCTTTCATCGCCGATCAGGCCGGGATGGAAGATCTACGTCAATGGTGAAACCCATATTGTTGAAGATATCGGCAACGCCGGAAAAGGTGGAATGGTGCTTTCTCTGGAAGGCGTCAACGGCTCTCACACTGCCGGTGGATTCCGAAAAGCTGTAATAGAAATCGATGCGGATGCTCTCCCACCACCACCAGAGGGCATGTACTACGGGCACCAGTTGATGGGCCTCAAAGTGGTCACCGTTGAGGGCGATGAGGTTGGCACAATCAATGAGGTCATTGAGACAGGCGCCAACGATGTTTACGGCGTTAAGCCCTCGGCCCCAGACACGCAAGACGTCATGGTCCCGGCTTTGAAAGACGTAATTGTTAGCGTTGATTTGGAAGCGGGAATCATGACAGTGCAACTGCCCGAAGGTCTAATCTAGGCCAGCCCCTCCTTTGACCAGCGGAATTGTCGGGCGATATCATGCCCCCATATTTATCGACCCGACTTATCGATAGCCAACCGTAAAACCCTGCTGGAGGATTCAGATGTCTGGACACTCAAAATGGTCCACCATCAAGCACAAGAAAGGCGCTCTGGACGCCAAGCGTGGTGTTCTGTTCACCAAACTTTCTCGTGAAATCATTGTCGCGGCCCGCTCAGGTGGCCCCGACATGGACATGAACTTCCGATTACGTCTGTCAGTCCAAAACGCCAAATCAGCCAACATGCCCAGTGCGAATATCGAACGGGCAATTGCTAAAGGCTCAGGTACTGGTGCTGACGGCGAGCAGCTTGAAGAGCTGACCTACGAGGGTTACGCACCGGGTGGCGCAGCAATCATCGTGCAGGGCCTAACCGACAATCGGAACCGCACCGTTGCAGATGTCCGATCCTTGTTCACCAAGTCTGGCGGCAACCTCGCAGAAGCAGGCGCTGTCTCATGGGGCTTCGATAACAAGGGCACCGTGCTCGTCACTATCGTCACTGGCCTGGATGGCGAAGAGGTCGCACTTGAAGCCGTCGATTCCGGCGCAGAGGACTTTGAACTCACGGACAACTCGATCAGCTTCACAACCGACCCCGGCAACCTGGACTTGCTTCAGAAGGCACTGGGAGCCATGGACGGTGTGGAAGTAGATACGGCTGAACTGGCAATGGTTCCCCAGGTCTTAATGGAACTGGATGACTCACACGCCAAGCAGACGCTAAGGCTTCTGGAAGCGCTTGAAGATCTGGATGACGTGCAGAAAGTCTTCTCCAACGCAGACTTCTCAAACGAAGTCCTGGCAGAGTACAGCGCCGCCTAGTTCCAGTTCGCATAGGCGCATCACTACGCCGATGCGCGCCTCCTTCGCGGCTTGCCGCCAGTACCAGCTTTTTTGTGCCGCCTAGACGCTTCTGAGGCCTCCACCGGCTGCGCCAAGGTTGCGCAAGATTCCGGCTGACACGCCTTCTCCTTCGGCAAGTATTGCCTGGAAGATATCGTCTTCTTCTATCTCGTCCTGAGCGCGGGCTGCGGCAAGTTCTCCAGCAATCTCAAGAACCTGAAGCGACCTTGGCGTCAGGATTGGGTCCGAATCCGTAGATTTGTTATCGCGTCCCAACACGAATTCCAGAGCGCTCAATAGCCTCGGTGCATCTGCTTGCTGCTCTTCAAGATAGCTCGCCATCACCCCGGCGGGGCGTGATGCCAGCGCCAGCAGAATGTGCTCAGTCCCAACAAATGTGTGCCCACGCTTACGCGCTTCTTGCGTTGAGAGGCCGATTAGTTCCAGGGCACCTTCAGCCAGCGCGTGCGGCGCGACAAACTCGGCGAGGCTTTCGAACGCGGTTGTAGTCATGCCGCGCTCCATCGACCACTTCAGCGTTAACGTGATCATCAGCCCCGGAATGGCCAGCTCAATTGCAATCAGGAGCCCCAGTTGCTCCCACGCCCAAAGAAATAAGGGCAGCCCACACAAGAGGAAGTAGACCCCTAGCGGTATGTCATCCCTGCCAATACCCATTGCGACTTCAGTCAACTACACGCGATCATCCGCAGGCAATCACCTGAAGATAGCCGCATCATAGGTGATTGTCACCAAAGTGCAATTATTGCCGTTGCTCAGTGCAAGTTGAATGAGCGGATACGGGAGCTTTCCCGGGGGCCATAACTTGAAGACATCACAGCCACCTCTGCTGGCTGAAGACTGCATACCTTCCACCACGGCGTATTGACGCCCTTCTAGATGATGCCGACTCAGCTCTTGCCGATCGTGATTGGCAGGCTGCTGCAGAAATTTGCCAGGCAGTCCTCGATCTCGAGAATGAGGATGCCCAGTCATACCTCGCCGCCGCCCAAAAGGCGCTGTCCGAGCGCGGTAGCGATCCCCGAGTGGATTCCAGAGAAGAAGCGTCTGAAGAAATCCATCCTGAGCCTGTCGAAGGGCGGCTTTCTTCAGACACATCCACAGCACCAAGAGGAACAACCCCCGCACGCCAACCCTCTGCCCCGATATCCTCAATGGAATTGGCGTTCGCTGACGGCCGCTACCAGGTCAAAGAGATTCTTGGCGAGGGCGGCAAGAAGAAGGTCTACCTTGCCCACGACACCACGCTTGATCGCGACGTGGCGTTTGCGCTCATCAAGATGGAAGGCCTGGACGATGTAGGTCGCGCTCGCTTCACCCACGAAGCACAATCCATGGGTCGTCTCGGCACCCACCCCAACGTTGTATCCGTACTCGATATCGGCGAACACGAAGGCCAGCCGTGGATGGTCAACGAGTTGCTTGGCAGTGGCGACGTCGAAGAGATTATCGACGCCACTGAAGGCGGCATGGATCTGGAAAAGGCGCTACGCATTGCCGCCGACACTCTGAACGGGCTCCAGTTCGCCCACGAACACAGCGTGGTTCATCGCGATATCAAGCCCGCAAATATATGGCTGACCGACGATGGCACCGCCAAAGTTGGCGACTTCGGACTCGCCATTGCGACCGACCGTTCACGCCTCACGCAAGAGAAGATGATGGTGGGCACGGTCTCCTACATGCCGCCTGAGCAAGCCACCGGCGGAGCGATCACCCCACAGGCCGACCTCTACTCCGTAGGCGCAATGCTCTACGAAATGGTCCCCGGCCGCGCACCATTCATGGGCGATACAGACATCGCCATAATCGGCCAGCACATCAACACACCCCCCGTCGCCCCACAGTGGCATCGACCCGAAATCCCTGCGCAGCTGGACACGCTCATCATGCGCCTAATGTCCAAGAACCCCGGAGAGCGACCAGAATCCGCGGCCGATGTCGTATCAGCCCTCGAAGCCATCGATACCGCTGCCCGCCATCCTGAGGCACTCGAAGGGTCTCCCCGCCGCCTTGCGGCCAATGCCCGTGCGGCAGGCACCCCCTCGCCCCTTGGGGGAGAGGGCGGGGGTGAGGGGTCTCCCGCGTCCGGCTCCCTAGACTCAATGACCGGCGGCGTCTTCGTGGGCCGCCACGCCGAAATGGATCAACTCAAAGCGCGCCTTGAATCCACACTCTCCGGCCGTGGCGGCATGGTCACCCTCGTCGGCGAGCCCGGCATCGGAAAGTCGCGCACGTCGCTGGAGCTGGAAACCTACGCCGGGTTGCGTAACGCGCAGGTCCTCTGGGGCCGCAGCTACGGCAGCTACGAAGGTGGTGGTGCACCGCCCTACTGGCCGTGGGTGCAGGCAATTCGCTCGTATGTGACAGGTCGCGACCCGGATGATCTGCGACGCGAAATGGGCTCCACGACCAGCGTTATCTCAGAGATCGTCGATGATGTGAAACAGTTGCTACCCGATGTCCAACCGCCGCCTCACCTAGACGAGCCTGAATCAGCAAGATTCCGCCTGTTCGACTCCGTTGCAACGTTCCTCAAAAATGCCGGACAGGTGAAACCGCTAATCCTGATTCTTGATGACATGCACTGGTCAGACGGGCCATCGCTCAAAATGCTGGAGTTCGTGGCGCGTGAGCTGGGGTCAAGTCGAGTTCTTGTCGTTGGTACCTACCGCGACATGGAGCTAAATCGCCGTCACCCGCTATCGATCACACTGGGCGAACTAACCCGTGAGCGCCTGTTCGAGCGAGTGCTGTTACGTGGCCTGACGCACTCTGATCTCGGGCAGTTCATCGAACTGGCATCTGGGGTCAAACCGCCAGATGCATTGGTCGACGCCGTGCACACCCAGACCAAGGGCAACCCGCTATTCGTCACCGAGACCGTCCGACTACTGATTCAGGAAGGCGACCTAACTCAGGAGCGAACCGCTGACCGTGACTCATGGTCCGTGCGCATCCCGGAAGGTGTTCGCGAAGTCATCGGTCGTCGGCTTGATCGTCTGTCTGAGCATTGCAACGACGTGCTCACCATCGCGTCGATCATAGGTCGTCGGTTCACCCTTGAGCAGTTGAGAGTGACGGTCGAAGGCACCATGGAAAACCAAATGCTTGATGTGATTGATGAGGGGCTCGCATCCCGCAACATTGAGGAGCTACCGGACATCGTGGGGGAGTACCAGTTCACCCACGCCCTCATCCAGGAAACCCCGGCATCAGAACTCTCAACCACGCGAAGAGTCCGTCTGCATGCGCGCATCGGTGAGGCATTCGAGACGCTGTATGCCGATCGCATCAGCGATTACGCAGAGCAACTTGCCATCCATTTCGCTGAAGCCGAGACCGTGGTCGGTTCAGAAAAGGTATTTACATACAGCCGGATGGCTGGAGACATGGCTATTTCAAGTCTGGGTTACGAGGAGGCTTTGGTTCACTACGAGCGAGCGCTTGGAGCCACACCGGACGATGCACTGGATGATGAATCGGCCCAGGTCCTGCTGTCAATGGGCAGAGCGCTATCCGTGGTGGGGCGTGTTGAGGAGGCAGCAAAAACCCTGCGCAGGGCCACCAGCTATTTCCTGGACCACGATGACATCGAATCGGCATCGCGATCGCTTGAAGATGTTAACAATGTGGCCGTTGCAGTCCCTCTTGGGGAATTCTACCCACGAGTCATAGAAAAAACACCGGCTGATTCGGCCCGCGCAGCAGATCTACTTTCGAGCTACGGATTAGCCCTCGCGGCGATATCGCCTGATTTCGAACTGGCCCGACAGCCTCTCGATGAAGCATTTCGCATTGGCACTCAGCTTGAGGATGGAAGAATCGTCGCGCGCCTTGGCCAATCTGGCCAACCTCAATGGCTTCCATATGAGGTGGGAGGATGCGTTCACACATGCAACCCAGGCCCTGGCTACTCCGGGGATTGATGAGACTTCGACCGCAACGACCCGGGCGTCGCTATGGGCAGGCTTTGCGTCGGTGGTGATGGGTCAGCCTGACCTGGCTCTTGAGTATGCCACCCGTTGTCTCGACGCGGCAGAAAAGCGTCGGGATAAAACCTAGATAGTTCTGGCGTCCGCATGCGAGGTGTATACACACGTCGCGAAGGGGAACTGGGAACGAGCACATATGGCCAACCGGCGATCCATCGAGATCGCGCCATCTACGCAGGGTTCATCAGCAAGCCTCATCCCTTTTACAGCGTTCATCACATTGCTTGTTGAAGATGCCGAAGAGGCCCGAGAGGCGTTGACCGAAGTACCTCTGATATCGATGATGGGAATTGCTCTGGCCGCACCGGGATTCGCACTCCTCGCGGCGTACTACGATTTGGACGAAGATTTCGAAATTACTCGCAAACGGCTGGTAGAAGTGGAGTCCGCCGGTGGTCCGATATTCAGGAACAAGGCGGTTGACATCGCCCGGGGTTTCCTGGCAATCCACGAATGTGATATTCCGGGCATGACAACAGCCTACGAATCCCTGAACGCGAGCCGCCAAACGATGTTACTCGTCGGCAGCGTCCCAGTATCTGGTGATTACAGTCTGGGAATGTTGGCCCACGGCCTTGGTAACACGGATGATGCCGTGACGCACTTCGAGGAAGCCCTCGAATTCTGCACCAACGCCGGCTACCGCCCCGAACTTGGCTGGACAAGCTTCGACTACGCCGAGCTTCTCATTGAACGCAATGAAGACGGCGATCGCGAAAAGGTCACCGAACTCCAGGACGAAGCCATCACCATCGCCACAGACCTCGGCATGAAGCCACTGATAGCACGAGTGTTGGCGCAGCGCGAAATTCTGCAATCGTAGCGGCACGTTGCACTTGCCCCACTCGCCATCCACCACTGGATAACTCCCCGCCCGTCCCTCATCATAAAATATACGCTCTAACATTCGACTCTAGGCACAACGTGCACATCGCCCGGAACGAATCTATTTCGCAAATACAATTCCCGAGGGGCTAAGGAGCCCTAATACCCTAGCCTGCCAACGGCGACGGCAGTTCGTTTCAAGCGAACGGTCCCAATAGCGGGCAACCAACATATCGCATCCAGATTCACACCCGCGTATCAAGCACTTCGCGGAATAAACAAGCGGAGGGCCAAATAGACGTCTTCACTTGACTGTCGCCTAAATCGGCCGAAACGTCTAATAACGGGAACCTCTCCGCCACACAGGCATCGGGGAACCTCCCCAAATAGAACCCCATACCAGGTCTGAGCGCTATACCCCGGCATCTGGCCCCTCCGCGTAGCGGCACGTTGCACGTGCCTCCCCACGGTCGTCTCCAGAACACCCAACCCTCAGCTCCTCGTACCCTCGGGACAAGTAATGCACGCTCAACACGTCGAGGCGAGCCATTCCGTTCAACCGGATAGCTCGTCTATCGGCGCGTCCAAATCTTCCCGACTCGCCCCTCAATCCCCTAGAGTCCATCGCCCTCCACCTGATCAACTCACTACATCGATTGATCAGACTGGAGATACTCCCAATGCACATCTGCGCCTGCGGCCACGAACTGGGCCGACACCTTGGCGGCAACATCTGCGGCAACAGCCCATGCGGCTGCCGTGGATTCCAATGGAATCCAGTGCCGGACGCGCCAGTGCAGCGAAAGCCTGAGCGAGTGGCTCGGCGGATCTCCATGCCGGGCGGCTTTTAGAGGCCACCACCACAAGGCCTTCCACATGTCGCTGACCTGACTCATTCGGTGTCAGCTTCACTGTGCAAAAATAGTGGGATGACAACGCAATCGCCCGACGAAATGAACTACGACGCATGGGCGCGTTGGTACGACATCGCGTACTCCACAGTGTCGTTCATCGACGTTGATTTCTACACCAAGCTCGCCAAAGAAACTGGCGGACCTGCGCTTGAAATTGGCGCTGGAACGGGACGCCTGTCGCTACCCATCATCCAGGCCGGTATCGACGTTGTGGGAATCGACCTCTTCCAGCCAATGCTGGACGTAGCGCGGCGAAAGCAGGCCGACCTCGGCAACACTTCGGGCAATCTTGAACTCCTGAACGCCGATATGCGTACGCTGGACCTCAAGCGCAAGTTCAACTTCGTATTCGCACCTGCCCGCGTTCTGCTACTGGCACTCACACCGGAAGACCAGCTTCAAACGCTGCGAACCCTGGCGTCACATACCGAACCGGACGGCCGTATAGCTTTCAACTTCTTCGTCCCCAACGAGGACATGATCTACGGCCCGCAGGGTTTCCCGTACGTCTACAAGGACGTGTCGCACCCGATCACCGGAAACCGTGTGCTTTTCTGGGTCGTTGACCGGTGGGACCCAGAAACGCAGACCAACCACGGCCTGCACATCTTCGAGGAGATAGACGACTCTGGGGTGACCTTAAGCAGAACCACCATCGACGTGGTCATCCGCTACATCTACCCCACCGAGGCCCTCGTAATGATTGAAGACGCCGGAATGGTCGTCGAAGAGGCATACGGCGGCTTCGACAAATCGCCACTCTCCGAGGAGAGCACAGAGCAGATCTACATCTGCCACCTCGCGTGAATCTGGCGGACAGAAAACTCAGTCCCTAACGGCGTCTAAAGAATGGAACCCCAAGCGCATTACTGAGGTATGCAACTTTCAGCGCATCCAGCGTTTCATCCCGGTAGGCGATGATAGGAAGTCCATTTCGCCCAACCGTAATCGCGGTATGTCCAAGCACTGTTCTCTCGCTATCGATCACAACGACTGAACTCGCGTTGTTGCACCTCAAAGTTCCGCAATGCACAAACTTCAAGATGCTGAGCTCTCTATCTGCGTAGCGGATGATCGGAAGACCATCCGCGCCAATCGTCAAAGAGATATCAAATCCCACATCGGGATCATCGTCTATAACCGTGACCAAATTGCCCACGGCGCAGTCGATACTTCCGCAATGCACCACGTTCAGATCTCCGTTGGAAACCTCTCGATACGCGATCACAGGAAGACCGTCAGCTCCAATAGCTATAGAACTGTCGAATCCATTGACGCCGCTCTGGTCCATCCGCACCGGTTCACCACGCGTCGTGCAGGCGAAATTTTCGCAGTGAATGACGACCAATTCGCTGCTGCTGGTTCCCAGGAAGCTGATGACTGGCAGGCCATCGACCCCAATCGTCAGAGATGAATCATTGCCATCCGTTCCAGAGTCATCCACGAGCTCAAGTGTGTTTCCGCCCGAACAGTCCGAATCACCACAGTGGAGCACACGCAATGCATCGGCGCTGGCGTCTCGATAACTGATGACCGGGAGCCCATCTGAGCCAATCACGATCGACGTTTTTGAGTTGACTGAGCCAGATTCATCAGCGTCAGTGAGTTGGTTTCCCTCTGTGCACTCATAGTTTCCACAGCTGAGCACTCTCAAAAATCCGTTGAGTCCGTCTCTGTAACTGATTATTGGGAATCCGCTGACGTTGATAGCAATCGATGCGCCGCGGCCAACGTTGTCACGATCATCAGGAGTGGTCAGAGTGTTTCCGGAAGAGCAATCCTCCGTGCCGCAGTGGGCAACCTTGACCGTTCGAGTGGCTTCATCACGATAGACGATCACAGGCAGACCATCGCCGCCGACTGCGACCGCTGTCTGAAATCCGATCTGGGGACCCTGATCTACTACCGCAATGGTGTGGTCCGAAGGTGGTCTTGATCTATCACGAAAGTCCGCTGGCTCACCATCTCGTCCGTCGACGCCTGCTTCACCTTGAGCGCCGATAGCACCTGCTGAGCCTGTAGAACCCGCTGCGCCTGCATCTCCCTGAAGCCCTTGCGGACCGGATTGACCTTGCGAGCCAGTTGCGCCGGAGTTTCCTTTGGGCCCTACGGGACCTGCAGGCCCCGTCAGATCAAGAACAGTAGTCTTAACCAGCGGGCCCCGGTTCACCCTGTGCACCTGCTGGCCCCGTCGCGCCGTCCGGTCCCTGTTCACCGAGTGGCCCGGCCAGACCTGTCTGCCCTTGAGGCCCGGTTTCACCCGCACCGCCGTCAGCGCCGGAACATGCCGCCAGCAATATACTCGCGAAAGTTGCCAGTATTAGGACAGTGAGACGACGACTGCTCCCTCGATAGAGTTCAGTCATCGTATTCATATTGATATTGATCAACTGCATGCGGATATCCCCCCCGGATGATTCAAAGATCGTACCGAGATGCACCCAAAAGTTGCCTCATGATTTCGAGCCGGATTTCGACCTTATTCGACTTCCTTGCCTATCCTGAAAATGCCAGATTCACATCTACCCAAACGGCCTTCCGGGTCATACCATCAGTAGATGGACGCAGCTGACACATTCGCCACAACGCCAATTCCAGAGACTGAGCTTGAGGAAGGGGAAGAGATCCTCATCCAGGGGTTCGGCAGAAACCAACACCTCTGGCTCTCCAACTATCGGTTGATGCAGTTCAATCCCAAGAGTCTGTTGACCCGAACTGCGAACCTTGCACAGATCCCACTGGAATCAATCAACGAGATATCGATCGGTTTCGTGCGACACACGGAGCTGCTCATTCTGGGCACAATCACTGTGCTGCTTGGTGCGATGGCGCGCATAATCCTGCCCGATAATGTTGCTGACGTCCTCTGGCTGATCGGCATCGTCTCAACAATCGCTTACGTCGTTTCTGGTCGCCGAGTTGTTGTGGTCAAGAGTCCCACCGCGCAACTTAAGATTCGCACCACCAAGGTGAAATCCGATGAGGTGCGTAATTTCGTCTTCAAGCTGGAGGACGCTCGCAACTCATTGATGGGCATTGATGGCGATGCTGAAAATGCCGGTGAACGGGCCGGTGGTCCATGGCGTGAAGAGCTCAAAAAAACAAATACGTCATGATTCCCGTAGCCCCCTACTAAAAGCCAACCTAGCGCTGCGATTGATTGTGGAGCTCGCCATTTTCGCTGGTTTTGGGATCGGCCCCGCGTTGGCGATTGACGGGCTGGCCCGCTGGCCGCTCACCGTTTTCGGGCCTGTAGCGGCGATGGCATGGGCCGAACTCTGGATCTACTCGGCGCTGCTGCTGATAGGTACCGCGATCCACTATCCCTTGTGGCCAAAGCGCGTACGCTGGCTGTTTTGTAACTAGACCACATCGAGCTCGTTCCGATAAACAGGCATATACGGCGACCTCACACGGGTTTACATTTGTGTAACTCCAATTTCATCATTGAAATTGTTCCCCAGCCAAAAAGGCTATCGCCATGAAAATCGGTGTCCTCTCCAGAAGACCAACTCTTTACTCAACCCGACGTCTGGTTCAAGCCGCGCAATCAAGAGGCCACGAAGCAGTCGTTATCGACTATCTGCGTTGCTACATGAACATCACGGCTATGAATCCGCGCGTGATGTACGCGGGAGAAGAGCTGCACTTTGACGCCATCATTCCCCGAATCGGCGCGTCACATACCTTTTACGGTACCGCGGTGGTTCGACAATTTGAAGTAATGGGTGTGTTCCCGGCCGTGGAGTCCCAATCAATCACACGCTCCCGCGACAAGCTGCGCTCATTTCAACTGCTCACACGCTCAGACATTGGCCTGCCGGTGACCGGATTCGCACACGCGACTAGAGATACAGCTGGTCTGCTGGAATCAGTTGGTGGGGCACCGGTGGTCATCAAGCTGCTGGAAGGTACCCAGGGAATTGGTGTGGTGCTGGCGGAGACACACAAAGCGGCGGAGTCCGTGATCGCGGCGTTCAGGCAGCTTGAGGCAAACCTGCTTGTGCAGGAATACATCCAGGAGGCCAATGGTACGGACATTCGAGTCTTTGTCGTAGGCAATGAAGTGGTTGCCTCCATGATGCGCACCGCTGCGCCTGGTGAATTCCGGTCAAACCTCCATCGCGGAGGGAAATCAGAGCATGTAGATCTCACCGACACGGAGCGGCGCATGGCCACGGAGTCAGCGAGGGTACTCGGCCTGAACATCGCAGGTGTTGATCTGATCCGATC
>Ga0114996_10000287_pt1 | contig 70763 bp, 62 predicted proteins | sample ArcticOcean_MG_C_4_FD_87039 | JGI IMG/M metagenome (GOLD analysis project Ga0114996, IMG submission 87039) | Marine microbial communities from western Arctic Ocean - ArcticOcean_MG_CB4_134 | ecosystem: Environmental > Aquatic > Marine > Oceanic | place: Arctic Ocean: Canada Basin | collected...
GTAGCAAAGCATCTCGGCCGCCCCCTGCATGATCTCGGAACTCTGGAAGCGCACCGCGACCACTGCGTCGGCGTCTAGGGCCTGCGCCTCCTCGACCATGCGGTCGATCGCCTGCTCGCGGGCCTCGGCGAGCATCTTCGTGTACTCCTTGACCTCGCCGCCGGTGATGTTGCGGAGGTGCGCTGCAAGGTCGCTTCCCAGGTGCCGCGCGCGGACCGAGCTCCCGCGCACCATCCCCAACGTTTTCGTAACGCGGTGCCCAGCTACGTCGGCAGTCGTGACTACGATCATCGGTGCACGTCCCGGTACGGATCGTTCTGCAACTCGCGATATCGCTCCCAAATGACGGAAGCAAGCAACATCAGGATGCCAATCGCGATGGCGCCTGTAGCGAGCTTCTCCCAGGGGTTGGTCGAAGACGTCGCGAAGATATAGGTCCCGTAGCTCGTCCACACCGTGGCGCCTGCGGCTACGAGGATCCACCCGATGGGACGGGTCACGCGCTCGTTAACCCGATCCCAAACCGATTCGCCGTATTCGGCGGCGTTGAAACTCAACTCCCGGAAGTCGGCCTTAAGCGCACGAAAAATCGCGAGCTCTCGTTGAAGCTCGGTCGAGGTGGAGAGTTCGGTGTCCACGCGGGCCCGCTCCTCCGGCGGCATCTCACCGTCGAGATACCGCATGAGATCGTCTGACGATACGCGCGGGGCCACTAGGGGTACTCCACGTTCAGCCCGAGGAGCGCGTCACGGAGGGCATGTCGGGCATGATACAGTCGGCTTGCGACCGTCCCCTCCGGGATCTCGAGGATCTGGGCGATCTCGGTATACCGGAATCCCTCCAGCTCCTTGAGGACGAGGATCTCGCGGTGCTCCGTTCCGATCAATTCGAGACCCTGCCATAGCATTTCTCGAGCCGCGTTACGCTGGCGCGAACGCTCGGGTCCGCGCTCCACATCGGCGGGCCTCTGTTCCAGCCTCTCGTCCAATGCTTCCACTTTGAACTTCGCCTTTCGGCTGCGCAGCATGTCCCGGCACTGGTTCCTGAGGATCTGGAAGAACCACGGACCGAAGGGCCGGCGCAGATCGTAGCGGTGTAGTGTGTCGTATGTCTTGATGAAGGCTTCCTGCAGCGCGTCTTGCGCGTCCTGGTCGTTGCCCATCATGGCAACGGCCAAACGGAGCCCCGCTGGCTCATACGCCCGAACCAAAGGCTCATAGAACCTGGCGTCCCCCGCCTTGCACTTCCGAATCAACTCTCTCTCCAAGTCCGGCTGCAACTCGTTATCCTTTCGGAGCTACCTGGGCGCAGTCGACACGGCGCCGGCGGTGCTCGTGAGAGTTCTACGGGAGTCGGGGACCCTTTCTTCAGAGCCGATCGCTCCAAGAGGTCCACGTGCTCGCGCCGGCAGCATCATGCGCCGATAATCTCGCTGAGTGCTTCGATGAGTAAGACCAGTTCGGATTCCAGGTTGTAGTAGTGAGGAGAGATGCGAAGTGCCCCGTCCACGCCCTTGGCGCCGTAGTCGATCACCGCGTCGACGGCCGTCTGGGAAGTCGTGTTGATGCCCCGTCTTCGTAGCTCCTTAACCAGGTGGGCGGGCGATTGGCCGGCCACCCAGATGCTCACCGTGGCACCCAGTTCCGGACCCCGGTCGAGGACGGTGACGCTGTCGATCTCGGCTAGGCGCTCCCGCAGATCAGCGGCGAGTTTGCGCGCGCGATCACGGATAGGCTCAAGGCCGAGCGCGCTGGCGTAGCGGGCAGCGGCACCCATTCCAAGGACGAGGCCCCACGCGAACTCCCAGGACTCGAACCTTCGCGCGTCAGGAGAGGGCTGATAGAGGTCTTGGGCGATCCAGTCCGCTCCCCTCATGTCGGGTATGAGTGGCTCCAGCCCGGCGTCGAGAACCCTGTCGGACACGTAAAGAAAGCCGACGCCGCGAGGGCCACGCAGGTATTTCCTCGCCGTCCCCGACAGGAAGTCGCAGCCGATCGCTTCAACATCGACAGGCATCTGCCCGACGGACTGACAGGCGTCGACGGCGTAGATGATGTCCTTGGCCCTGCACATCGCACCGACGCGCGCGACGTCCTGAATCAACCCCGAGTTGCTGGGCGCGTGGGTGACCGCCACCAGCTTCGGACGTCGGCGGTGGATGATCTTCTCCATATCCCCGAGGTCCACCCCTCCCTCGGGGGCGTCCTGGGCGCGAACCACCTCCACTCCGTAGCGATGCTGGAGGGAGAGGTAGGCGATCTGGTTGGAGACGTAGTCGCTACGCGTGGTCGCAATCACGTCACCCTTAGCCAGATCGACCGAGGAGAGTGCGGTCGCGAACGCGGCCGTGGCATGGGGCATGAATGCGACGCGGTCACCCGTGGTGCCCAGAAGCGTGGCGAGAAACGCACGCGACTCGTCGATGCGGTCCCTCGCCTCGGCCTCGGCCTCGTACCCGCCGATTCTGGTCTCGAGCTCGAAGTGACCGATGACCGCGTCCACGACCGGACGGGCCATGAGCGAGGCGCCGGCGTTGTTGAGGTGGACACGGTGCTCGCATCCAAGTGTATCGGCTCTGAGTGCGGTGAGATCCACGGTGTTCCTCTGGCCGGGTGGGGCTGGTGCCGGAAGGGTGTGTGCGTCGGGCCTCGGGCTCAAGGTCCGGCCGCTCCCCCCGGCTGCCCCGACGATGCCGACGGGGAGATACCTTTCCATATTCCGATCCCCTCTTTCTCGAGAACGGAGTCCTTTGACCCCGCCCGATTCCGCCGACCGGTCGCCCGGGACGCCAGCCCCCGCTGACGTAGCGCGAGAGCACCTGATGTTGTGTGCAGAGCTGAACCGCCACTCGTACCTCTATCACGTTGAGGCCCGGCCAGAGGTCTCGGACGCGAAGTTCGACGAGCTGTTCCGTCGACTCCAGGCGCTGGAGTGGGACTTTCCGGAACTCGGCGGCCCGGAGTCTCCGACGCAGCGCGTGGGGAGTGAACCCCAAGAGAAGTTCTCAACCGTCGAGCATGTCGCTCCCATGCTCTCGCTGGACTCGACGCAGGAAGCGGACGAGGTGCTGCGCTTCCACGAGCGGGTTCAGAAGGCGTTGGGCCGTGGCATTCACCCCGAGTACGTCCTCGAGCCTAAGCTCGACGGGGCGTCCATCGAGCTGGTCTACGAGAAGGGCGTGCTGGTTCGTGCCGTCACCCGCGGAAACGGGCGCGCGGGCGAAGATGTGACCGCGAACGTGCGCACTATCTCCTCCGTTCCGTTGCGTCTTCGGACGGACAGCCGCTCGGCCCCTGTGACGCTGGCTCTGCGGGGCGAGGTGTTGATGTACATCTCGGACTTTCAGGACTTCAACGCCGGCTTGGTGGAGGCCGGCTCGGAACCGTACGCCTCACCGCGCAACTCGGCGGCGGGCGCGGTCAGGCAACTCGACTCCTCCATGACCGCTTCGCGGAAGCTCGACGTGATTGTCTACGATATCCTGGCCGTGGACGGCGCGACGTTCCCGACGGACAGCGCCGGAGTCCAGGCGATCCGGGAATGGGGCTTCAAAGTGCCCGAGCGAGTGGAGGCGGCTGATTCGAGCGAGGCGATCGTGCAGTACCACAAAGCCTTCGCCGACGTTCGCGACGACCTCGACTACGAGATCGACGGGGTGGTGATCAAGCTCGACGGCCTCGCGGCCAGGGCCGCCATGGGATCGACCTCCCATCACCCTCGGTGGGCGCTGGCGTTCAAGTTTCCACCGCGCCAAGAGATCACGCGCATCGACCGGATCGATGCTCAGGTCGGGCGCACGGGCGCGCTCACCCCGGTGGCGCTTCTCCGTCCCGTGATCGTCGGGGGCGTTACGGTGTCGCGCGCCACGTTGCACAACCGCGAGGAGCTGAAGAGGAAGGACCTGCGCGTGGGGGACACCGTCAGAATCCAGAGGGCGGGGGACGTAATTCCCCAAGTGGTGGAGGTGGTCGAATCGGGTGACGACCGACCGCCTCCCTATGAGATGCCCTCTGAGTGTCCGGCCTGCGGAACCGCGGTCATCGAGGAGGGACCTCGCACGATTTGTCCCAATCGATTCGCGTGCCCGGCCCAGCTCAAAGGACGTATCGTCCACTTCGGCGCTAGGAACGCGCTAGACATCGAGGGCCTGGGTGAGGAGACGGCGAACCTCCTGGTCGACCGCGGGCTCGTTCGGGAGCTCGCCGGCCTGTTCGAGCTCGAGCCCGAGCAGCTGATGGTGCTCGAGGGCTTCGCCGAGAAGTCGGCGACCGCACTGGTCGGAGCCATTCGCGCCAAGAAGAAGCCGGAGCTGAATCGGTTCCTCGCTGCGCTGGGAATTCCGGAGGTGGGTGTCACCGTAGCCCGGGATCTGGCGAGGCACTTCGGCTCGTTCGAACGCGTCCGCCTGGCTACGCGCGAGGACCTCGAGGCCGTACCCGGCATCGGCCCACGGATGAGCGAGGCCGTATCAGGCTTCTTTGCCGACGAGCGCAATCAGCTGGCATTGGACGCGCTATTGGCGCACGGCATCGACCCTGTCGCGTCGGAGCCCGCGCCCCCCCACTTGCCTGACCTGGGTGCTGCAGTCTTCACCGGAGCGATCCCTGTGCCGCGTGTCGTGGCCGAGAGCGCCTGGCGCCTCGTAGGGGGCACGACGGCCGGCTCGGTCTCCAAAAAAACTGCTTTCTTGGTTGCTGGAGAGGACGCCGGCTCGAAGCTGGAAAAGGCAGGGAAGCTCGGTGTGGAGGTTCTCGATTTCGACCAATTCGTGAAGCGCCTGCGTGAGCATGGCGGCGACTTGCCCGAGACCTGATGGAAAACCTCGACGTAGCTCGCACCCTGACGCTCCTCGCCGATCTCCTCGAGATCCAGGGCGCCAATCCGTTCCGGATCAGGGCGTACCGCAATGCGGTGAACACGGTGAACGGGCTCAGCAAGCCGCTTCGGGCGATGGTCGAGGGGGGCGAAGACCTCACGGAGCTGCCCGGAGTCGGCAAGAACGTGGCCGCCCATATCGTAGAGCTGCTCGAGACGGGGAAGATCGAGCGACTCGCGGAGGTAGAAGCCGAGTTACCCCGGTCGCTCGCCGAACTGATGGCACTCGACGGTATGGGGCCGAAGAAGGCGAGGAAGCTCTTCGACGAGCTTGACGTACGCACGGTCGATGACCTGGAGGGCGCTTTGGACTCGAAGAAGGTCGAGGGCCTGGAAGGCTTCGGCGTGCGCAGCGCAGCGAAGATTCGCCTGGCCATCGCTGAACACCGCCAGCACACTGGGCGCTTCAGGATCGACGAGGTGGAAAAGCTGATCGCCGGTCTACTCGAGTACGTGGCGACAGCGTCAGGCGTCGAGCGTGTAGAGATCGCTGGTAGCCTGCGGCGGCGTCGAGAGACCATCGGCGACGTCGACATCTTGGTGCAGTGCGAGGGTGACGGCACTCCGGTCGTGGCGCACTTCGTCGCCTACGAGGGTGCGGAAAGAGCCGAGGCGGCCGGTCCGACCAAGGGGAGCATCGTTCTCTACTCGGGCTTGCAGGTGGACTTGCGTGTCGTGCCGCCCGATGCGTTCGGTGCGGCGCTCGTCTATTTCACCGGTTCCAAGGACCACAACGTCGCGATTCGCACACGCGCTGTGCGCGAGCGCCTTCGCGTGAACGAGTGGGGAGTCTTCCGGGTGCCTGAGGGAGCCGACCCCGACACACTCGACAAGGACGAGGGCGAGCGGCTCGCCGGAGAGACCGAAGAGGGTGTGTACGAGGCGCTGGGGCTGAGTTGGGTCCCGCCCGCGCTACGGGAGAACCGTGGAGAGATCGAAGTGGCTCGCGAGGGCCCACTGCCGCGGCTCGTAGAGCTGGGGGACGTCCGCGGGGACTTGCAAATGCACTCCACGTGGAGTGACGGGAAGACCTCAATCGAGGAGATGGCCCGAGCCTGTGCCGCGCTCGGCTACGAGTACCTAGCCGTCACCGACCACAGTCAGGCGATGGCGATGGTCCAAGGACTCACCCCCGAGAAGGCCAGGGCGCAGTGGCAGGAGGTCGAGGAGGTGCGGGAACTCGTGCCGGAGATCGCTATCCTGACGAGCGCGGAAGTGGACATCCTCAAGGATGGTGACCTCGACCTGCCCGACGACGTGCTCGAGGCGCTGGACCTGGTCGTGATCTCGGTGCATTCGTTCATGGATCAGGATCGCAAGACGATGACCCGCAGAGTGCTGCGGGCGATGGCGCACCCCGCTGTCGATATATTGGCTCACCCAACCGGCAGGAGGATCAACCGGAGGGAACCCTTCGAGCTCGACGTCGAGGCCGTGCTCGAGGCTGCCACGGAACATCAGGTGGCCGTGGAGCTCAACGCGAACCCCAGGCGGCTCGACTTGAACGATGTGCACGTCCACCGCGCAAAGGAGCTCGACGTCCCCGTTGTGATCAGCACGGATGCACACTCTCCGGCCGGCCTGACCGACATGCGATTCGGCGTGGACCAGGCTCGCCGTGGCTGGCTGGAGGCTGCAGACGTCTTGAACACCCGGACGCTCACCGAATTCCGAAGCTGGCTTGGGCGGCGCGCGCCGTGAGGAGAATCCTTTGGCGGGGCTGACGCTCGACGTCCTTCTTCTGGTTCTCGGCATCGGGGTCCTCTACTTCGGGGCCGAGTGGTTGGTGCGCGGCGCGTCTCGACTCGCGGGCTCGCTCGGCGTGAGTCCCATGGTCGTCGGCCTGACTGTCGTCTCGTTCGGCACCTCCGCACCCGAGCTCGTCGTCGGCACCGTGGCGGCGTGGGGCGGAAATCCGGATCTGGCCATCGGCAACGTGATGGGCTCGAACCTCGCCAACATCGGCCTGATCCTCGGGCTCACAAGCATCGTGCGGCCGCTAGACGTTCAGTCGCGAGTCGTGTGGCGCGAGATGCCGATCATGCTGATCATCACGCTCGCTCTCTATCCGCTCGCCTGGGACCTGGAGCTCACGGCTGGCGACGGCGTGATCCTCCTTCTCTCGCTGCTCGCCTACCTCCTCTTCGTCTTCCAATCCGTCGGAAGCGAAACGCCGGGTGTGGTCGGCGAATACGAAGATTTTATCAAAGCGGCCGGAGATGAAGGGAGTCAGCTTCGCTCGGCCGACGTCGGACTGGTCCTCATGGGGTCTGCTGGGCTCGTTCTGGGCGGCTACTGCATCGTCGAGGGCGCCGTTCAGGTCGCCTCGGCCCTTGGCGTTTCACAGGTCGTCATTGGTCTGACTGTCGTCTCGGTCGGTACGTCGCTTCCCGAGTTGGCCACGTCCCTCGTCGCGGCCGCCCGACGCGAGTCCGACATCGCGGTGGGGAACGTGATCGGCTCAAACATATTCAACGTGGCGGCGATCCTCGGCGTGGCATCAGTCGTGGAGACGATCCCGATCCGACCGGCCCTACTCACTAGGCAACTGCCGGCGGTGTTGATGGTTTGCCTCCTGCTTTTCCCAGTTCTCCGGAGTGGATGGAGGATCCGGCGGTGGGAGGGAATGATCCTGTTATCCGCCTACATCGCGGCGGGGATCTTCCTCCTCAGCTAGCCGGCGGAGCCGATACGCGCGTGGCTCGGCTACCGAGGGCGGCTGGCCGTCCGTAGCTTTCCTCCCGTTCCCCAACAGGAGTCCTCAACGCATGCTGTCGATCGACCTGACGGGCAAGCGCGCCTTCGTAGCCGGAGTGGCCGACGACCGGGGGTACGGATGGGCGATCGTCCGAGCACTGGCTCAGGCGGGTGCCTCCGTTTGTGTTGGAACCTGGCCCCCCACTCTGAAGATCTTCACGAAGAGTCTCGAGCGCGGGAAGCTGGACTTGGCGCTTCCAGGAGGCGGGACGATCGAGTTCGAGAAGATCTATCCATTGGACGCGGTCTTCGACACGCCGGAAGATGTCCCGGAGGACGTACGTTCGGACAAGCGTTACGTCCAGCTCACAGGCTATACGATCCAGGAAGTAGCGGATCAGCTGCGTGTAGACTTCGGAGAGCCCTGCCTGGACGTCATCGTCCACTCGTTGGCAAACGGACCCGAGGTTCAGAATGACCTCTTGGATACGAGCAGGAGTGGCTATCTCGCGGCACTAAGTGCCAGCGCCTATTCGATGGTGAGCATGGTGCAGAGATTCGGGCCATTGATACGCCCTGGCGGCTCGCTCGTGTCCCTCTCGTACCTTGCTGCGGAGCGCGTCGTGCCCGGCTACGGTGGCGGGATGAGCTCGGCGAAGTCGGCCCTCGAAAGCGACACCCGCACTCTCGCGTGGGAGGCGGGCCGGAGGTACGGCATGCGCGTCAACACGATCAGCGCGGGACCCCTCGCGAGTCGCGCGGCGAAGGCGATTGGGACCATCGAGAAGATGGTCGAATACTACGTAGCGCATTCGCCGCTCCCCGAGGCGATTACGGCGGACGAGGTCGGTAGGGTCGCGGCCTTCCTGTGCTCGCCGCTGGCATCCGGCATCACGGGCGAGACGCTCCACGTCGACAAGGGCTACCACGCGATGGGGATGCCGGCCGACAGGCCGCTCTCGGAGTGAGCGGGTCGCAGTGAGCAGTGAGCAGGTGCTCGGGCCGCTGCTCCCGCAGCTGCGGGTCACACCTCCCGGTCCGGCGTCCCGGGCGCTCGCGGAGCGCCTCCGGGCCGTCGAGTCCCGAAACATCACCTTCGTGGCTGACGATTGGCCTGTCTTCTGGGACGAGGCCGTCGGGTCCAACGTCCGGGACGCTGACGGCAACGTCTACCTGGACCTAACCGGGGGCTTCGGCGTCGCGCTGCTCGGTCACTCCTGTCCGGCGGTGGTGGCCGCCGTGCGTGAGCAGGCAGGAAGGCTCATGCACGGAATGGGTGACGTGCATCCGCCGACGCTCAAGGTGGAGCTGCTCGAGCGGCTCGCCGAGCTGGCTCCCTGGGACGGCGCTCGTGGCGTGCTGGCCGCGACAGGCTCTGAGGCGGTAGAGATCGCGCTCAAGACCACGCACATCGCGACCGGTCGGCCGGGGATCATCGCCTTCGAGGGTGGATACCACGGCCTCACCATGGGATCGCTGGCGGTTACCTCTCGGGAGCTCTTCCGGGGCCCCTTCGAGGACCGGCTCTATCGGGGGGTGGCGTTCGCGCCGTTCCCCGAGCCGTGGCGCTCCGGAGCCCCGTCGGCGGACGCGTGCCTGAGCCGTATCGCTGAGCTGCTCGTGACGGGTGCTCCCAACGGTGATCCCATCGGCACCCTAGTGGTCGAGCCGATCCAGGGGAGGGGCGGTGTGCGCATACCGCCTCATGGCTTCATGGCCGAACTGTCTACGCTCGCGGCTGATGCCGATGTGCTTGTCATCGCGGACGAGGTGCTCACTGGGATGGGACGGTGTGGTCCGACCTTCGCCTCGGAGCTCGTGGGCCTGCGACCCGATCTTGTTTGCATCGGCAAGGTGTTGGGAGCCGGTATGCCGATCTCGGCCTGTCTGGGTCGCCCCGCGGTCATGAAGGCCTGGCCCGAAAGTAGAGGCGAGGCGATCCATACGAGCTCGTTCCTGGGACACCCGCTTGCCTGTGCAGCCGCCACGGCGGCATTGGATTGGGCAGGTCCGGAGGCGCGTGCCGTTGATGTCTCCGAGCGAGGTGCCCGCCTCCTCCAGCTACTCCAGCGTCGACTCTCCGAGACGCCGGGTGTAGGCGACGTACGAGGCTCCGGTCTATTGGTTGGAATCGAGCTCATAGAAGAGGACGGCGGGTCGCGCGGCGTGGGCGCCGCCGCGCGGGTCGCATCGGCGGCCCTGGAGCAGGGTCTGTTGGTTCTGCCGGCGGGGGATCACGGTCACGTCGTCGAGCTGACGCCGGCCTGTGTCGTGACGGACGAGCAGATGGACTTTGCGGTGGAGGCGCTCATCGGCGCGATCGGGCAGGCCAATGTGAGAGGCTCTTGAGCGGATCACCGATGTGGCGCGGCGTCTTCTTCGACCTGGACGGTACGCTCGCCGATACCGTCGAGCTCATCCTGAAGAGCTTCAGGCATACGATGGAGACGCACCTCGGTGAGGTTCTGCCCGACGCCCGTTGGATCTCGACCCTTGGCACTCCGCTCGTGGCCCAGCTTCGGGACTTCGCTCGCGACGACCGGGAGGCCGAGGCGATGCTTCAGACCTACACGGCTTTCCAGCGAGGCATACACGACGAGATGGTCCGTTCCTTTCCGGGCGCACGGGAAGTGATCGAGGAGCTCACCGCCCGTGGGACAGGCGTCGCCGTGGTCACGAGCAAGCGGGGTAGGGTGGCGCGCCGCACGATGGAGGTCTGCGGACTCTGGGACCGGGTCGACTTGGTCGTGACCGCGGACGACGTGGCGCGCGGGAAACCCGACCCCGAACCGGTGCTGCGGGCCCTCGGGGCGCTGGACCTCGCAGGCTGCGCTGAAGACGTCGTCTTCGTGGGGGACGCGCCGTTCGACCTGCAGGCCGGGCGGGCCGCCGGTACACGCACAGCGGCCGTGTCGTGGGGGCCGTTCGCTCGGGAGACGCTCCATGCCGAGCGCCCGGATTACTTCTTGGAGAGCCTCACGGACCTGCTAGGCATCGTGCCTAGGTCCTAACAATGGCGGACGGCGGGTGCGTTCCTCCCCGGCCCAGCTAGGTCAGCTGGCGGAGGTCGCGAAGTCGATCTGCGCGGCCAGGGCCAAATCCTTCGCCGTGATTCCGCCGGCGTCGTGCGTCGAGAGTGTGAGCGTGACGGTGGCGTAGCGGATGTCGATGTCCGGATGGTGATCGACCTGGTCCGCGAGCGTCGCCACCCGATTCACGAAGACGATCGAGTCGCGAAAGGAATCGAACTCGAAGTCCTTGGTGAGCTTGTTCGAGCGCCGCTTCCACCCTTCGCGCGCGCTAAGCCAACCCCTGACTGACTCCGTATTGAGCTTTTCAGCCGTACTAGCCTGGGGCATCGATGCAACCTCGTGTCTTGGAAAGGGATACCCGCCTTGAATGACACCCGGCCCGGCCTTGCCGTTGAGGGGTTGACCTTCGAGAAGGCCCATCTTTAAGATTTGAGCCCTTCCGCCACGAAGGGTGTCGTCGCCCCCATCGTCTAGTGGCCTAGGATAACGCCCTCTCACGGCGTAGACCGGGGTTCGAGTCCCCGTGGGGGTATTGCGCGGGGTGTGAGGTCCGGGCCTGCTTTCCGGGCCTCGCGCTCGTGCGATTTGAGGTCGCTTAGCTCAGTTGGTAGAGCGCCACGTTCACATCGTGGATGTCGCAGGTTCGAGTCCTGCAGCGACCATGGGGCGCGCCTACGGCCAGACGGCCGTAGGCGCGGTGGCGTCACATTTCCCGGCGTGACCCGGTCTATGGTCATGCGTCAAAGGACACTGAGACTCTTGGCGATCGCGCGTCACCGCGCCCTCGTCGCGCTTTTGGGCGCAGCGGCATGCTCCGAGGGCGCGGCCCCATCTGGTGGTCCGATCACCGAGCTGCCGCGCGACCTCAGTGTCGCCGAGCGGGCGGTAATCACTGCTTCGAACACGTTTGGCCTAGATCTCGTGAGGCGGATGGCCGCCGAGGACATGAGGCCCAACGTGGTCCTGTCCCCCATCAGCGCGTCGATGGCCCTTGGGATGACCCTCAATGGCACGGACTCCACCACATTCGACGCGATGCGTTCGGCGCTCGGCTTCGACATGCTGACGCAGGCGGACATCAACGCGACGTATCGCACTCTCATCGATCTGCTCACCGGTCTCGATCCCGAAGTGCGCTTCGAGATCGCCAACGCGATCTGGGCGAACGAATCTGTCCCTTTCCATGACACGTTCTTCCAGGCTGTGGCCGCGGCCTTCGATGCGAGCGCGGAGTCTCGAGACTTCGGTGACCCTGCGACCCTGGACGCGATAAACGACTGGGTCCGCGAGAGTACGGGCGGGCTCATCGACTCGATCGTGGACAGCTTGGCTCCAGATCTTGTCATGCTGCTCGTCAACGCGATCTATCTGGATGCGGCGTGGACCGTCCAGTTTGATCCCGAGGACACATACGAGGCTCCGTTCACTCGCGCGGACGACTCGTCCGTCCTGGTCGACATGATGTCGCTGTCCCAGGTAACGCTGCCCTTTGCGAGCACGTCGGATTACGACGCCGTGGAACTTCCCTACGGGGGGCAGGCCTTTTCGATGGTGGTGATCGTGCCGACCGGAGGAGTGACCGTGCGTGACTTCCTCGAGGGGCTCGACTCCCCTGCCTGGGACGCCCTGGTGGCGGGCCTTGCGGTGAGGGAAGTCAGTCAGGTGAGCCTACCGAAGTTCACGCTCACCTACGACGCCTACTTGAACGACGCGCTTGTCGGCATGGGGATGGGGGTGGTGTTCGGGCCGAGAGCGGACTTCACTCGCATGTCACCCATCGGCGACGATCTCTGCATCAGCTTCGTCCGTCAAAAGACGTTCATCGAAGTCGACGAGCGAGGCACCCGAGCCGCAGCTGTCACGGGTGTGGGCGTGGGTGTCACCTCGGCCCCACCCGGGTTCGTGGCCGACAGACCATTCGTGTTCGCCATTCGGGAGCGTCTGTCAGGCACTCTCCTGTTCGCCGGTCTCGTGGGGGATCCCACCGCGGAGGATCCCGGCCCGGAGCCCTTCACGCCCGACTGCACGTAGTCGGCGCTTCTCTCGGCGGACAGGCGGCGGTAACGCTGCTAAGACGACTTGTAGAGAATGACGCGGACGCGCTCCATCGTGATCAGTCCGCTTGCCATCATGCCGTCGAGCTGCGGCAGGATCCGCTGAAGATTCTCCTCCTCGTCGACGACCTCGACGATGACGGGCAGGTCGTTCGAGAGTCGCAGGACCTTCCCAGTGTGGAGCTTCGCGCTTGATCCGAAGCCCGCGATCGCCCGCACTACGGTCACCCCCGCACAGCCTTCCTCTCGCAGTGTGAGGAGAATCGTTTCGTAAAGCGGCTTCCCCTTGTGAGGGCCGACCTCGCAGCGGTCGCCCTCCCCAAGGAAGATCCGCATGAGTGTGCGTTCGCCCTTGAAGCCGTGTGGCACGTCAGCTCCTCATCTGGGGAAGCGCTGATGCGAGAGAGGCGCCAAGTGCGACCGCCAGCAATCCGAGCATGACAGATCCGGCGGTGTATCCACTTGCTCGCCACCACTCACCATCGCGCAACATATCTGCGGTCTCGTAGCTGAATGTGCTGAACGTCGTGAACGATCCCAGGAAGCCGACAGTAATGAGGTCGCGAAGCTCGGCGGAGGAAGTCGTCGACTGGAGCCAAACCATCGTGAAGCCCAGGGCGAGCGAGCCCGCGACGTTCACGGCCATGGTTCCCCATGGGAAGAAGCCGCCGGTAAGCGCCTGCACCCAGCCACTCGTGACGTAACGGGACACCGCTCCCAGAGCTCCCCCGGCCGCGATGACCAGAAGTGTCATGATGCCGACCCCTCCGCGGCTTGCGTCGGGCCAAGGAAGGCCGTGATCGCCGTCGCGATATCCCCCGGCGCGTCCTCCTGGATGTAGTGCTTCGCGTCCAACCGACGGACTTGTGCCATGTGAAAGTCCTCGCGGAAGCGCTCGAGGTAGCGCTTCGAAAAAGCGATGTCGTGGACGCCCCACGTGAGAAGCAGCGGGACGTTGCCGAGGCGCTCCTGGACTGCATCCTCCAGATCGCCGAGCCATGCTGATGCCTCGATCAAATGGCGAGGGAACGCGGCCACGCCGAGCCTGCTGCCCGGAGTCGGCTGCGCCTCCCGGTAGTGATGCAAGACCTCGTCGGCGAGCCGGTGCTTCACGCCCATTGGCATGATCTTCTCGACGAAGAGGTTGTTCTTCAGGATCTGCGACTGCATGGGAGCCATGGACAATACATAGGAGAAAGTCTTGGCCTGCCAATCGTCCAGCTGCCAGTACCACGTGTTGCCCATGACGAGCGCGCGGAGGCGGTCCAACTCGTCGGCGGCGACACGGAGCCCGATAGGGCCTCCCCAGTCCTGGCCCATGATCGTGAGCCGTTTGAGGTCGAGGTGCCGTACGAAGTCGCGCACGATACCCGCCTGCTCCCCCGGCGTATAGCCGTATCCCTCCGGGCGCGCCGAGAGGCCAAAGCCCGGATAATCGAGAGCTATGCAGCGAAACTGCGACTTCAGCCGGATGATGATGCCCCGGTAGACGAAACTCCAAGTCGGGTTTCCGTGGAGGAAGAGGATGGGGTCCCCCACTCCCTCGTCGATGTAGTGCACGGGTCCCACGCGACTCTCGAACCACCGCGACTCGAAGGGAAAGAGTCGTGGGTCGGGCGTGAATGGAGGGGTGTGGGACAATGGCCTTCTCCGGCATCGATCAACGGACCGGCGAACGATGAGCGAAGCGGGCGCTGTCCGAAAGGCTGCCGCGGAGCTGCCACGAGGGGTATCCCTCAGTGGCGCCTCAAGGGTGTGGCCCCTATCGCATGGCCCGAGCGGGGGACTCGCGCTAAGCCGCGGCTTCGGACGAGCCGGGCGGGCCTGTGACAGTTCTTCTGCCGCAACCCCGGTCAGTGCCGCCCGGGCAGGGCCCGGACGGCACTGATTCGAGGAGCTGTGCGGCGACCTCTATTCGAAGATCGGAGCCTGCAGCACGGGGGGCTCACCGTCGTGGTCGATGACCAACACAACGCGGCGGTTCTCCCAACCGGGGGCTCCTGGCCCGAAGCCCGCTGGCATCACCAACCGGCGCGTGTCTTCACCGTAGCTGACGGCGCGCACGCGCTCATCGGTAAGATCCGCAGTCCCCACCAGGTAGGCGGCAACGGCCTCGGCGCGACGCTCTCCGAGCTGAAGGTTGTAGTCCGCGCTTCCGGAAGGATCTGTGAAGCCCTCGACGGTGATGAGGGCGTCCGGGTAGTACTCCCGCGCCACGGATCCGAAGCGGCTCAACACGGCCTCGTCTTCAGCCTCGACCGTTGCGTCGTTGAAGGCGAAATACACCGGCACGTTGAAGCGCAGCTGATCTTCGAGCCGCTGGACCGAAACCTCGAAGTCACTCTCCATCTGCTGGAGGTCCGACTCGAGGGTCGCCATACGACGCTCGACTGCGGCGATACGACCGCCGAGATCGCCCGAGAGGGCTTGGTCGCCGGTCCGCATCTCGTCCATCATGTCTGCGCGGAGCGCCTGGAGGCCGGTGTCCATCTCCGCCGGGCTTACCGTTGAGCAGGCGCCTGTAGCGACTGCCAGACTCAGCACGGCCAGCATGCTGAGTCCCTTCGAGTTCAGTGTGGTCGTCAACATGCTTCGAGCTCCCTGAATGGCGTTGCGTTGTAAGTACGCTGGCCAGTCATGCAGGAAGGATGCCAAAAGATCGGAAGGTCCTGTCGGCGCTCGTCTCAGCCGGAGCCTAGATCGGCCGTACTCTCGCGCGCGAGTCTTTCAGGCCCCCTATTGTCGGTCACAAATATCGCCACGGAGGTTACCCACATGACGTCGCGCACTTACGCTCTCACCGCAGTCGTCGTCGCCGGTGCATCTCTCTGCATTCCCGCACGGGTCGCCTCGCAACAGGCGGTCACTTATACCACCGAGCAGGCCGCCTCGGGTGCCATCGCCTACGAAGAGAGCTGCGCTGGGTGCCATCTCTCCACGATGGTGGGTTCCTTCGAAGCCCCTCAGTTGGCAGGCCCCAACTTCCTGACCTTCTGGGGCGGACAGCCAGTCGACGAACTCTTGGAGATGGCCGCCTTCATGCCGCCCGACGAGGAGGGCACGCTCGGCGATGAGGTCTACGCGAGCATCGTAGCCTACATGTTGGAGCGTAACGGATTCCCGGCGGGAAGCTCTGCGCTGACCATGGCATCGACGGGGCTCCTCACGGGGGCGACCGGCGTGTCGGCGACGGCTGCCGGTCCCGCTGCGGGTCGTGGCGCTGGGGGCCGTGGTGCGGCTGGCCGCGGGGGCGGAGGCGGAGGTCGAGGTGGTCGTGGCGGCCCTCTCGTGGAAACCGAGACGTTCACCGCGGTCGAGAATTTCCGGCCGGTTTCTGATGCCGAGCTCGCCGCGCCCGCTCCAGGTGACTGGCTGATGTACCGGCGGACATACGATGCGCAGGGCTACAGTCCCTTGGACCAGATCGACCGCTCAAACGTGGCGGACCTGCAGCTCGCGTGGGTCTGGGCCATGGACGAGGGGTCGAGTCAGCCCACGCCGCTCGTGCGGGACGGAGTCATGTATCTGACCCACCCCGAGAACAAGATTCAGGCGATCGACGCGGCCAGCGGGGAGCTGCTGTGGGAGTACCGCAGAGACTTCCCCGAGGGTTACCGGGGCGGTGGCTTCTCGCATCTGCGCTCCATCGCGATTCGCGGCGACAAGATCTATATCCCGACGAAGGACGCTGCGCTGGTGGCGATCAGCGCGCGGACGGGTGAAGTCATCTGGGAGACGAGGGTCGCGGACTTCGAGAAGGGCTATACCTACGTGGCGGGTCCGCTCGTCGTACGGGGCAAGGTCATCTCCGGCATCAACGGATGCGGGCAGTTCTACGAAGACTCGTGCTTCCTGACGGCGCACGACGCCGAGACAGGAGAGGAACTCTGGCGCACATATACGATCCCTCGACCGGGGGAGCCGGGCGACGAGACCTGGGGTGGCCTGCCCTTCGAGCTCCGGGGCGGTGTCGACGCCTGGATCACGGGTAGCTACGACCCCGAGCTCGACCTGATCTACTGGGGAACGGCACAGGCCAAGCCTTGGGTGCCCGCCAGTCGTGGTCTCACGACCGACGACGCTGCGCTCTATAGCAACTCGACCCTCGCACTCGATCCCGACGATGGACACATCGTCTGGTACCGGCAGCACGTCCCCGGCGAAGCCCTGGACCTGGATGAAGTTTTCGAGCGGGTGCTGATCGACAGGAACGGGGAGAAGCTGGTCTTCACCATTGGCAAGCACGGGATCCTGTGGAAGCTGGACCGGGCCTCGGGCGAGTTCTTCGGATACACGGAGACGGTGTACCAGAACACGTTCTCGGACATCGACCCGAACACAGGGGCCGTGACCTATCGCGAGGATATCCAGAACGCAGGGATCGGCGAATGGGTCTCCGTGTGTCCCAGCACAGCCGGTGGTCACAACTGGCCCGCGATGGGCTACAGCCCTGAGGCCAACGCGCTCGTGATCCCGCTCAGCCAGAGCTGCCTGGAGATCTCCGGGCGCGAGATCGCGCTCCAGGTGGGTTCAGGGGGCACGGGCGCAGACCGGAACTTCATCGACATGCCGGGATCGAACGGAAATCTCGGGAAGCTCGCCGCGTACGATGTGGACACGCTGGAGGAGCTCTGGAGCTTCGAGCAGCCCGCCGCGTTCCTGACCGCGGCCCTCACCACCGGTGGCGAAATCGTCTTCGCGGGGGACCTTGACCGGCGCTTCCGCGCATTCGACGTGCATACCGGCGAGGTCCTCTGGGAAACGCGGCTGGGAACGTCGGTCCAGGGCTTTCCTGTTTCCTTCACGGCGGGCGGCGAACAGTACATCGCGGTCCCCGCAGGAGTTGGCGGGGGGAGCCCACGCGGCGTGCCGCGGGAGCTGACCCCGGAGATCCGGCACCCCAACAACGGGAACGCGCTCTACGTGTTCAAGTTGCCGGCTCGTTAGAGAGGAGCTCCCGCCGCTCTACGGCTTCCCTAGAAGCGCCTTGGGGTGAGGGTTAGGATTCGCAACGCTCCGACGAAAGTCTCGGAGTCGCGGGCATTTTCCGCCCAGGCAGGCAATGGAGAGGTCGGTGGCGGCACCTGAGCTGAAGCAGTTCGAGCGGGTGATGGCCGCGAATCGCGGAGAGATCGCGATTCGTGTCTTCCGGGCGTGTACGGAGCTCGGGAAGCGGACCATCGCGCTCTACAGCGAGGAGGATTCGCTGGCCCTACACCGATACAAGGCCGACGAGGCGTACCTCATCCCCTCGGTCCTCGGCCCCGTCGAGGCCTACCTCGACATCGAAGCGATCGTCGCGCTCGCTGTGGAAAAGAAGATCGACGCGATCCACCCGGGCTATGGCTTCCTCTCCGAGAACGCCGACTTCGCTCGCCGCTGCGCGGAGGAAGGCATCGTGTTCATCGGCCCGTCTCCGGAGCAGCTGCACATCTTCGGTGACAAGATCAGCGCCCGGGAGCTGGCCCTCGCCGCGGGCCTGGGGGTCGTGCCAGGCACACCCGAGCCAGTGGACGACGACGAGGCGCTCGCCTTCGCCGAAGAGATAGGGTATCCCGTCATGGTGAAGGCCGCGGCGGGCGGTGGGGGCAGAGGCATGCGACGGGCGAAGGACGTCGACGAGCTCCGACTGATGCTACCGGTCGCCCGACGGGAGGCCACCACTGCCTTTGGGCGTGGCGACATATATGTCGAGAAGCTCGTCCGCAATCCGCGTCACATCGAAGTCCAGATCCTTGCCGACCAGCATGGCCGCGTCGAGCACCTCCGGGAGAGGGATTGCTCGATTCAGCGACGCCATCAGAAGGTGGTGGAGATCGCTCCGGCGGTAGGGCTCGACCCCGGCGTGCGCCGGCGGATTTGCGACGCGGCGAAGAAGCTCATGGTCCACTCGGGCTATCAGGGCGCGGGCACAGTGGAGTTTCTGCTGGAGCCCGACGGCGAATTCTTCTTCATCGAGGTGAATCCGCGGATCCAGGTCGAGCACACAGTCACTGAGCTCGTCATGGGCGTGGATTTGGTCCAAGCTCAGATCAAGGTCGCCGAGGGGTCGTCGCTGGCCGACATCGGCATCCCGGACGAGATGCCTGAGCCGAACGGCTACGCGATCCAGTGCCGGGTCACGACCGAGGATCCCGAGAACGATTTCCTGCCCGACGCCGGCAGAATCACCCACTACCGTTCCCCGGGTGGGTTCGGAGTGAGGCTGGACGGCGCGACGGCATTCAGCGGGGCGGTCGTAAGCCCGCACTATGACTCGCTCCTGGTGAAGGTGTGCACGCACGCGCTGCGCTTCGAGGACGCCATCAGCAAGATGCATCGGGCGCTGATGGAGTTCAGGTTGCGTGGCCTCAAGACGAACCTGCGTTTCCTCGAGAACGTGGTGACCCATCCGGACTTCCTGACCGGCCGGGTCGACACGGGGTTCATCGCCGCAAATCCGGAGCTCCTGGATTTCCGGCCACGCCGCGATCGTGGCACGCGCCTGCTTCGGTACATCGGTCACATCGCAGTGAACGGGCAGACCGAGGGGCCGAAGGGGCGCGCCAAGCCTGAGTTCCGTGTGGCCCCACTGCCGCAGCCGACTCCGGGATGGAGTCCGCCCCGGGGCACGCTGAAGGAGACGCTGGACTCAGAGGGCCCTGCAGCAGTGGTCGCGCAGCTCAAGAGTCAGAAGAGGGTCCTCTTCACCGACACGACGTTCCGGGACGCGCACCAGTCGCTTCTCGCGACGCGCATGCGGACGTTCGACCTCCAGGCGATCGCGCGGGACACGGGGCGACTGGCCCCGAACCTCTTTTCCATGGAGGTGTGGGGAGGGGCGACCTTCGACACCGCCTATCGCTTCCTCCGGGAGGATCCGTGGGAGCGTCTCGTGCGACTCCGCGAACGCGTCCCGCACATCCTCTTCCAGATGCTCCTTCGGGGACAGAGCCTGGTCGGGTACTCCGCGTATCCGGACAACGCGGTGAATGCCTTCGTGAAGGAAGCGGCGGACGCCGGCATAGACGTCTTCCGCATCTTCGACTCCCTGAACTGGGTTCCGAACATGCAGGTCGCGATCGACGCGGTCCGAGCCCAAGGCAAGATCGCCGAGGTGGCGCTCTGCTATACGGGCGACGTGCTCGACAAGAGCCGCACGCGTTACGACCTGGGCTATTACGTCTCGCTCGCCAAGGAGATCGAAGCTTCAGGCGCCGACATCCTGGCGATCAAGGACATGGCTGGCCTTCTCAAGCCGGGTGCTGCCAAGCTGTTGATCGAGGCGCTCCGCGAGGCGACCGACCTGCCGATCCACCTACACACTCACGACAGCACCGGGGTGGGCGTGGCGACCTCGGTCCAGGCGGCCCTGTCGGGAGCCGCGGTCGTCGACGGATGCATTGACTCGCTCGCCGGCGGAACGTCGCAGCCGAGCCTTCGAGCGATCGCGGCGGCGCTACAGGGCACGGAGCGGGAGTCCGATCTCGACCTGGATGCTCTCCAGCCGCTCAACGAGTACTGGTCGACGGTTCGGAGCTACTACTCGTTCTTGGAGCGAGGCTCCATGGCACCTGATGCGCACGTCTTTCGCACCCAGGTGCCCGGCGGCCAATTCACGAACCTGAAGCACCAGGCCGAGGCTTTCGGCCTACTCGGGCAGTGGCGACAGATCGTGCGGAGCTACCGCGAGGCGGACGCGCTCCTGGGAGAACTGATCAAGGTTACCCCGTCCTCGAAGGCAGTCGGTGACTTGGCGCTGTTCATGGTCCAGAATGACCTGGACGGCGAGGAGCTGCTTCGCCGCGCTCCGGAGCTGAGCTTCCCCGAGTCAGTCATCGGGCTTCTCAAGGGCCGCTTAGGCCGACCCCCTTACGGATTCCCTGTCGAGCTCCAGAAGGCCGTCCTGCGCGGCGAGAAGCCGCTCGAGGACCGCCCCGGCGCCTACCTTGACCCGGTGGACTTCGAGGCCGTACGGAGGGAGATAAGCGAGCTCGTGAAGGACGAGCCGGTCCAGCGGCCTGTGGCGGATCGGGAAGTGCTGTCACGCATTCTGTTTCCCGACGTGTATCGTGAGTTCGCGCTACATCGGGTGGCGCACGGAAACACCTCAGCGCTCGACACGCCGACGTTTTTCTATGGCCTCGGAGTTGGAACGCGCGTCGCCGTCGACATTGAGGAGGGCAAGACGCTTATCATCCGGCTGACCTCGATCGGTGAGGTCCACGCCGACGGCACGCGGCCGGTCGTATTCGAACTGAATGGCCATGCCCGCGAAGTGCGCGTGCGCGATCTGGAAGTCTCCATCGGCGCAGATGTGAGCGCGAAAGCAGACCCTGGCGACTGGCAGGAAGTCGGTGCCTCCATGCCCGGCAAGGTGGTCAAGATTCTGGTCAAGGCCGGCGAGGCCGTTCCGAAGGGCGGCGATCTCCTGGTGACCGAGGCCATGAAGATGGAGACGAGCTTGAGGTCTCCCCGACACGCGGTGGTCGAAGAGGTCCTCACCCAACAGGGCGCCTCGGTGGAAGCAGGCGACCTGCTCCTGCGTCTCGGCCCAGTGCCGGAGATCGAAGAGGTTTAGCACCGGCCCGAGGCCGTCCCGTCTGCTGGCGCGGTCCACGCTCGCAGGCCAGAATACCCCTCCCCGGTCGGGGCTCGGCCAGTGGTCTCGTTCTGCCCCACAGGAGAGTCGTCATGAGACGTGTACCGTATGCACTCTGCGGCCTGCTCGTATGTGTCGTGCCGGTGTCGGCGCAGGACTTCGATCAGGTACAGATCAGCACGACCCCGGTGCGGGGCTCGATCTACATGCTGCAGGGGAGCGGGGGAAACATCGGTGTCTCAATCGGCGACGACGGGACCTTGATCGTCGACGATCAGTACGCGCCCCTCACTGGGAAGATCACGGCCGCGATCGCGGCGTTGACCGAGCACCCCGTACAGTTCGTCGTGAACTCGCATTGGCACTACGACCACGCCGACGGCAATGAGAATTTCGGGCGCGCCGGCGCGATCATCGTGGCACACGAAAACAGTCGCACGCGCATGATGTCCGATCAGATCGTGTCACTCAGCAACCGCCTTCAGGAGGCGTACTCCGAAGAAGGGTTGCCGAAAATCACGTTCTACCGCTCGATGCGGTTCCACTACAACGACAACCTCATCGACGTCGTCCACGTCGGGCCGGCGCACACGGACGGGGATGCGTTCGTCTACTTCCGCGACTCAAACGTCATCCACACCGGTGATGTTTTCACTCGGTCCGGTCTCCCCTACATCGACAATCCGAACGGGGGCTCGATCAACGGCATGATCGACTACGTCTGGACCATGGCGGGCCTTATCGATGACGACACTATCATTATTCCGGGACACGGTCAGCTCGCGAACCGGGACGACATCTTGGCGTACCGTGCGATGCTCGTGACCATCCGGGACCGCATCCAAACCTTGATGGACCAGGGCCGTTCAGCCGACCAGATCGTCGTCGCCAATCCCACGCGCGGCTATGCGGAGCCCGGCCGCGGGACGGAGCGGTGGGTGCGGGCAGCGTTCGACGACCTGTCACGATGAGCGGGGGGACGCTGGAGCGCCGTGAGTTCCTGTCGGTGGGAGCCCTGTCCGTGGCGGGTGCGCTGTCACGTGACGACGCTCGAGCCGACGACCGGCAGCAGGCTGCCCACGAGGTGAGTGCGCTGGTGTTCGACGTCTTCGGCACGGTGGTCGACTGGCGCACATCCATCATACGCGAGGGGCAGCAACTGACACGCACCCGTGGCATCCAGGCCGACTGGGAGGCCTTTGCTGACGGTTGGCGGTCTGGCTACGGGCCTGCGATGAACCGCGTGCGGACCGGGGAGCTGCCGTGGACCAAGATCGACGATCTCCATCGCTTGATCCTCGATGACCTCCTGGTCGAGTTCTCGATCACTGGGCTCTCCGAGGAGGAGGTCGATGATCTCAACCGGGTCTGGCACCGTCTCATTCCTTGGTCCGACAGCGTGGTGGGCCTCTACCGGCTCAAGTCTCGATACTTGATCAGCACGCTCTCGAACGGGAACGTCTCCCTCCTGACCAACATGGCCAAGAACGCCGGGTTGCCCTGGGACTGTGTCTTGTCTGCGGAGCTCACGGGCCACTACAAGACCGATCCCGAGGTCTATGAGAAGGCTGCGGACTTGCTGAGTCTTCCACCGAGCAGCGTCATGATGGTGGCGGCGCATCGTGGGGACCTCGTCGCCGCCAAGGGCGTCGGCTTCCGGACAGCGCTCGTCCACAGACCCCTCGAGTACGGACCGGATCGTGACGTCGATCTGTCACCAGACCCGCGCTTCGACTATTCGGCGATGAGCTTCATCGAGTTGGCCGAGCAGATGGGGGCCTAATCGAGATGATGAGCCTTGGCTGGAGAAGACTCATTCTCGTGAGGAATACCGCTCTCGTGGCGGCGTTGGCCTTACTCGGCGCGGGTTGCGGTGGTGGAGAGGGGGGCGCCGGAGAGGACGGCATCGAAGTGGTTCCGATCGGGTTCGTGGGCCCGCTCAGTGGTGGGGCCGCCTACTATGGACAGAATGTCCTGCGCGGCCTTCAAATGGCCGTGGACGAGATCGCAGAATCAGGTGGCTTCATGGTGAACGGCCGCCCTCATCGCTTCGAGATCGTCACGGCGGACGACCGGTACTTGCCGTACGAGACCTCCACGGCGGCTCGTCGCCTCCTACAACAAGAGCAGCCGTCGGTGATCCTCGTGCCGCACGCGGGCGGCATTCGCGCGCTCCAGGAGATGAACCTGCGCGAGCCCCAGTTTCTCTTGATCGCGTACACCAGCGAGCCAAGCGTTCTCGAGGCCGAGAACCCAATGACGGTGATGTTCCCGCCACGCTTCGACGGATATCAGGAGCCGTTCACTCGCCTCCTGATGGAGCGATTCGGCTCACGTCTCGCCATGCTGGGAACGACCACCGCATACGGACGTGCGTGGACGGAGAGCGTCACAGCCGAGTGGACGCGACAGGGTGGCACGGTCGGCGGTGACCACGGAGTCGACTACAACACGACCACCGACTTCACGGGTGCGGTGACCCGCGCATTGGCCGACGACCCCGATGTCCTGTTCATCGGCGGCCCCTCTCAGCCCACCGGCCTCGTGATTCGGGCGGCTCGTGAGCAGGGCTTTCGGGGCGGGCTTCTCATCATGGATCAGGCCAAGTTCATGGAGATGCTGCAGATCGTATCCATGGAGGCTTTGGAGGGGGCACTCGGAGTCTATCCGCAGGAGTTCTACCCCACGGAGGGCACACCGGGCTGGGTCGCGCGTTACTACGAGAGGTTCGGAGACGACGCTCCGTCCGCGACCAGTGAGATCGCCATCAACTATCAGGGTCTCCACCTGATCGCCAAGGCGATGGAGCTCGCAGGATCAACGAGCGACCCGGTGGCGATCCGCGCGAGCTTCAGTGAAGCGGCGCGCTCGGTGCCGGATGAGCTGCGCATCTTCGACATGACCGGCGTCACTGAAACAGGTCATCTCGAGCGTGCGGTGTTCGCCGCGCACGTGCTCAACGGCGAGTTCGTGCCGATTCAGATTCCGGTAGCCGGCGCCACCGAGATCCGGTGAAAGCGCTCGTCGCTTGACGCTCTTCTTCCAACAGTTCGTCAACAGCATCGCGTTGGGTAGCGTGTATGCCCTCGTCGCTCTAGGCCTCACGTTGGTCTACGGAGTGCTCAAGGTGCCGAACTTCGCTCACGGCGCGCTCTACATGGCCGGGGCCTACGTCGCATACCTCATGCTGACGACAGTGGGCGCACCGTATCCCGTCGCGATCGCTGTCTCGATCGTCGTGATCGCGGCGATGGGGGGGGGCATGGAGTTCATCGTGTTCCGCCGCCTCGAAGGGAAGAGTTCCGTGCATGCGATGATCGCCGCACTGGGCGTTCTGTTCTTTCTGGAGGGCGCGGCGAACGTCATCTGGGGCCCCGACTTCAGACCTGTTCCGACGCCACTCGATGGTGTGGTTACCGCGTTCGGCATCAACATTACGGAGCAGCGTATTCTGGTGATCGTGGCGGCCATCGTGACGATGGTCGGGCTCTACATGCTGCTGAAGCGCACGCTTGTCGGCATGAGCATCGAGGCTTTGGCCCAGGACCGTGAGGGAGCGTTGTTGGTGGGCATCGACGCCCGCCGCACCGCACTGCTCACGTTCGCGATCTCAGGCGTGCTGGCCGCGATTGCCGGGTCGCTCATCGCGCCGTTGGTCCTCGTCTTTCCGACTATGGGCGCGGTGGTTATCCTGAAGGCCTTCGTGATCGTGATCTTGGGCGGAATGGGCAGCGTGCCCGGAGCGATCTTGGGTGGGTACCTGCTCGCTCTCGCGGAGACGATGGCGGGGACGTACGTAGCGTTCGCGTTTTCAGAACTGATCGCCTTCGCACTCCTGGTTCTGGTCCTTGTCTTCCGACCCACCGGCCTCTTCCAGAAGGGCGTCTAAGCGTGGGTTCCGAGGGGATGAAGCGAGCCGCCACTATTGGTGTGCCCCTCCTGGCAGCGATTCTCTTCCCGCTGGTGGTGGACAACCCGTACCTGGTGAGCGTCGCGGTGACGGCCTATGTGACCGCGATCGCCGTGTACGGCTTGGACGTGATGCTCGGGTACACGGGGCAGCTGTCCCTCGCCCACGCTGGCTTCTTCGGCATCGGCGGCTACACCGTCGGGATTCTCACGTCCGAGCACGGCTTCTCCTTCTGGACCGCCCTTCCCATCGCAGTGGCTCTGACCAGCCTACTGGGGCACCTGATCGGGTTAGCCGCTCTACGAACGCGCCACGACTACTTCGCCATCTTCACGCTCGCTGTGGGCGTGATGATCGTCATCGTGATCGAACGGTGGGAGAGCCTCACCGGGGGAACAGACGGGCTCATCGGGATCCCGCCGCCGACGAGCATCGGTCCGTTGAGTTTCACGTCTTTGAACGCGCAATACTACCTCGTGCTCGCGTTCCTGGTCCTCACGATCTACGTCGTGTGGAGCCTAATGCACTCCCTGGTCGGGCGCACTTTCTTGGCGGTTCGCAACAGCGAGGACCTCGCGCGCGCGGTGGGTATCGATGCCGGGCGTACGCACCAGCTCTCCTTCGTGATCTCTGCCGCACTCGCGGCTTTAGGGGGCGCGCTTTACGCGCCCTTTCTGGGTTCGATCGGACCGGATGTCGGCGACGTGCCGATGACCTTCAACATGCTCGTCTACCTTATGATTGGCGGTGTCGCGTCGCTCCCTGGCCCCCTCGTGGGGACGGTCCTCATCATGGGCCTCACACAGGCGCTCACAGTGGTGCAGCAATACGAGATGATGGTCCTGGGGCCGATCCTCATCGTAGTGGTCATCTTCTTCCCGCAGGGGATCGCGGGTCAGGGCAAGGTGCTCTTCGCAAGACTCGCTGGTTGGGGGAGAAGGAGATGAGCGGGGCGGCAACGCTACGGGTCGAGGGACTCGGCATGAGCTTTGGCGGGCTGAAGGCGGTCGACCAAGTGAACCTCGACATCCCAGCGGGTAAGGTCACGGCGCTCATCGGCCCCAACGGTGCTGGGAAGACGACATTCTTCAATGTGGTGGCCGGTTTCCACGCACCGACCTCCGGGAAGGTCTTTCTGGACGACCAAGACGTGACGGGTCTGCCTCCCCACAAGATGGCCCGGCTGGGGGTCGCGAGAACGTTCCAGACGACGCAGCTCTTTCCGGGGGCTCCCGTCATGGACAACGTCATCGTGGGTCGGCGCCTCCACACCCGCAGCAACGTGTTCGATGCAGTCTTCCGCTCTCGGCGGCATCGGCGAGAAGAGGACGAGAGCCGGGAAAGGGCGCTAGAGGAACTCGAGTTTGTCGGTGCACGTGATCTAGCCGACGTGCTGGTGGCGAGTATCTCGCAGGAGGCACGCAAACGCGTGGCGATCGCTCTGGCTCTCGCCACGGAACCGCGCGTGCTCCTCTTAGACGAGCCCGCCGCAGGCATCAATCCACACGAGACGGAGGGACTCACTGATCTGATCCGTTCTGTGGCCGTGGAACGCGGCGTCACCGTGTGCCTAGTCGAGCACAAGATGCGAATGGTCATGGACCTGTCCGACCATGTCGCGGTCCTGAACTACGGGAAGATGATCGCCGAGGGACCTCCGGCCGAAATCCGTAACAACCCCGAGGTGATCGACGCTTATCTGGGAGCCGAGCACGATGCTTGAGGTCCGCGACCTGGTCGTGCGCTTCGGCTCCTTCTCGGCGCTAAGGGGTGTGACCATCGATGTCCAGCGGGGCGAGGTGGTGGTGCTCCTCGGCGCCAACGGAGCAGGGAAGAGTACGCTCTTCAGGGCGATCAGCGGACTGCACGTGCCCACCGAGGGTACGATCAGCCTCGAGGGAAAGGACATCACGAGGTGGCCCGCGCATAAGCTGGTTGCTGCGGGCATCGCGCAGGCGCCAGAGGGCAAGCATCTCTTTCCCGAGGCGTCTGTCACGAAGAATCTGAAGCTGGGCGGGTACGTGCATCGCAACGACGCGCCGGGCGTACAACGGACGATGGATGAGGTCTTCGAGCTGTTTCCGGTCCTGAAGCAGAAGGCGCGCGATCCCGCGGGCACCTTGAGTGGCGGCCAACAGCAGATGTTGGCGATCGGCAGGGCGCTCATGGCTCGGCCCAGCCTTCTCCTGTTGGACGAGCCCTCTCTCGGCCTCGCGCCCTTGGTCGTGGAGGAGGTGTTCGGCGCCATCGTCAAGATCAACGCGGGAGGCACCAGCGTGCTCCTCGCGGAGCAAAATGCGCACGCGGCGTTGAGGGTCGCTCACCGAGGCTATGTAATCGAGGAGGGTAGCGTCGCGCTGGAAGGCCGCAGGGAGGCACTCATGGGTAACGAAGAAGTCCGGCGTGCCTACATCGGGCTTTAGCAGTCCATGACAGAAGCGCATGCGCGGTTCTACGCGTTATGCGACCCGATTTCCACAGGAGCACAGTAATGAAGAGCCGTGAGGTGCAACTCATATCAAGGCCGCCGAGTATGCCGACCCCCGAGGACTTCCGGGTGATCGAGACGGAGTTGGGGTACCCAGGGCCGGGAGAGGTCCTGGTTCGCAATCTCTTCATGAGCGTCGACCCTTATATGCGGGGCCGCATGAGGGATCGTAAGTCCTACGTTCCCCCCTTCGGGCTCGGCGAGACGATGACGGGTGGAGCCGTCGGCGAGGTGGTGGAGTCACAGGTACCTGAGCTCCTCCCGGGTGATTACGTGCTGAGCAACTTCGGCTGGCGCGAGGCGTTCTGCTGCGCCGCCGGCGAGGTGACCCCGCTCGGTACGCTTGGTGCGTCCCCCTCGGCTTACCTCGGTGTCATGGGCATGCCCGGGATGACCGCCTATACCGGCCTCCTCGGGGCTGCGACCCTGAAGGATGGGGAGACCGTGTTCATCACGGGCGCCGCCGGGGCAGTGGGAACCATCGCCGGCCAGATCGCCAAGATCAAAGGGTGTCGTGTCGTGGGGACGGCCGGAAGCGCGGACAAGGTACGATATATCGTCGACGAACTCGGCTTCGACTATGCGTTCAACTACCGCGACGGGAAGCTGCGCGAGAGCATCCGTGCGGGTGCGCCGGAAGGCGTGGATGTCTTTTTCGACAACGTGGGCGGGGAGCTTCTGCAGGCCGGCATCGGGGCCATGCGTGAGCACGGCCGCATCGCGCTGTGCGGCGCCATCTCTATGTACAACGACACGGAGCCGGCGCCGGGACCCACCAACCTGGCCCGTATGATCGGGCTCGGTCTCAACATCCGCGGCTTCCTTGTGCGCCATTACAGCCACATGAGGGCCGACTTCATGCGTGACGTGGGTCAGTGGCTAGCGGACGGGCGGATCATATACCGGGAGACCGTCTACGAGGGCATCGAGTCGGCACCCGACGCGTTCATCGGCCTGTTCACGGGCGCCAATACCGGGAAGATGGTCGTCCGCCTCGGCGGCGTTGACTGAGCGGTCGGGCACTCAAGGGGGACGGTAACTATGACCACGGCGATCTCGACCCAACCGCTGGGTCCACTCCGCACCGTTCCGGTGCTGGACTCGCACATGGCGTATGTCGAGGTAGGCTCCGGCTCGCCGATCGTTTTTCTCCACGGCAATCCGACCTCGTCCTACCTGTGGCGCAACGTGATGCCACACCTCGAGGCGATCGGTCGTTGCCTCGCTCCTGACCTCATCGGCATGGGTGGCTCCGGACCGGCGACCGACGGCCGCTACCGCTTCATCGACCACCGGCGTTACCTGGACGCGTGGATGGAGGCGGTCGGTGCCACCGAGGACGTGACGCTCGTCATTCACGACTGGGGCTCGGGGCTCGGCTTCGACTGGGCGCGCCGTCATCCCGACGCCGTGAAGGGCATAGCCTACATGGAGGCCATCGTGATGCCTCTGACGTGGGACGACTGGCCTCATGCCGCACGCTCGATCTTTCAAGCGATGCGCTCGGACGCGGGTGAGGAGATCATCCTACAGAAGAACGTCTTCGTTGAACGCATCCTCCCGTCATCGGTGCTGCGAAAGCTCTCCGACGAGGAGATGGCGGTATACCGGGCGCCGTTCGCCCTACCAGGCGAGTCGCGCCGACCCACGTTGCAGTGGCCGCGTGAGATCCCCATCGATGGGGAGCCTGATGATGTCGTGGAGATCGTTGGTGATTACGCGGCCTGGCTCTCCGCGAGCCCCGTGCCCAAGCTCTTCGTCAAAGCGGATCCCGGCTCAATTCTCGTCGGGCCGCAACGTGACTTCGCCCAGAGCTGGCCGAACCAGCGCGAGGTGAACGTGCGTGGAAGTCACTTCCTACAAGAGGACTCGCCACACGAGATCGGTGAAGCAATTCGCGACTGGCTGACCGCGATCGACAGCGCCGTGGAGGCGGACTCGGACCAATAGGGGCATATGAGCAGACAATCCAAGGCTGTCGTGCACCGCGAGGGTAGTGAGAAGGTCGCGGTCGAGGAGATCGAGGTCCGTTCGCCGCGACGCGATGAGGTGATGATCAAGCTCGCCGCGTGCGGCGTGTGCCACAGCGACCTGTCGGCGACCAACGGGACTATTCCCATCCCTCCACCGCTCGTCCTCGGTCACGAGGGTGCGGGCGTGGTTGTCGAGACGGGTGAGGGCGTCAGTGAGCTGTCGGTTGGAGATCACTGTGTCACGATGTTCGTGAGCATGTGCGGCAAGTGTCGCTACTGCGTCACGGGGCGCCCGGCGATCTGCGACCAGGCGGCGAAGACCGTCTCGACGCTTCCCGATGGGTCCGTTCCCACAACAGACAAGAACGGCGACCCGCTCAACGTCTTCACGGGTTGCGGCGTGATGTCGGAGTTCGCGACGCTCCACGTGGACAGCGTCGTCCGCATCGATGAGTCCATTCCTCTCGACCGCGCCGCACTCATCAGCTGCGGTGTCATGACAGGCGTCGGAGCAGTCATCAACACCGCCAAGGTCGAGCCGGGCTCCACGACGATCGTGTTCGGGGCTGGCGGCGTAGGCTTGAACGCGATCCAGGCATGTGCGCTCGCCGGAGCCAGGATCATCGTGGCCGTCGACATGTTGGACGAGAAGCTCGAGCTCGCTCGGAAGTTCGGGGCGACGCACACCGTCAACGCCAGTGTCGAGTCCAACGTCGTGCGCACGCTTAGGAAGCTCACCGGTGGCGGAGCGGACTACGTCTTCGAGTGTGTCGGCAGCGGCGTGGTCGTGGCGCAGGCCTACGGCGCGACGCGAAAGGGCGGCACCGCGGTCGTGGTGGGCGTGGCTCCGCCCGACGACAAGACATCCATCAGCACGTCCAGCCTGACCTTCGGAGAGAAGACGCTCAAGGGAAGCTACTTCGGCTCCGCGCGTCCCTTAGAGGACTTCCCTCGCTTACTGGGGCTCTATCAGGCCGGCCGGCTGATGCTCGACGAACTCATCACGCGCCGGTACTCCATCGACGACGCCCCCCAGGCCTTCGCCGACCTCGCCGAAGGTAAGAACGCGCGGGGGGTGATCGTCTTCCCATGAGCCGAGACAGTCCGGGCCACGCATCGGGCGAGCAGGTCATGAACGGCGCGCACAGCCTCGTACGGACGCTCATCGCGAGCGGTGTCGAGGTATGCTTCACGAATCCCGGCACGTCCGAGATCCACTTCGTCGCGGCCTTGGGCGCGGAGCCGAAGATGCGTGCGATCCTCGGCCTCTTCGAGGGTGTCGTGACCGGAGCCGCCGATGGCTACGCGCGCATGAAGGGAAAGCCCGCGTGCACCCTCCTCCACCTCGGACCCGGACTGGCGAACGGGCTCGCAAATCTCCACAACGCAAGGCGTGCCCGTGTGCCCGTCGTCAACATCGTGGGCGAGCATGCCACCTACCACCGCCATCTCGACGCCCCGCTCACGTCGGACATCAGGAGCATCGCGTCGGCGGTTTCTGGCTGGATCCGCGTCTCGCAGGACGCAAACAGCGTCGCCCAGGATGGTGCGGAGGCCGTGGCGGCCAGCTACGGCCCGCCGGGGCAAATCGCGACGCTCATTCTGCCCGCGGACACCGCGTGGGAGCGAGCGGGGCCACCCGCCGATCCGATCCCTTCTCGGGCACCCTCCTCGCCCGATGACGCTCTCGTGGAAGATGTGGCTCGCACACTGCGGGATGCGGGAGCTTCCGGGACCCTTCTGATGAATGGATCAGCACTCTCAGGGGAGGGCATGGCACTCGCGGGGAAGGTCGCCGCCGCGACCGGAGCGAGGGTCTTCAGTGACACGTTCGTCACGCGCATGGCTCGGGGTGCCGGCCGCGTGAACGTGCCGCGCGTGCCTTACCTGGGTGAGCAGGCACTGGAGCTCCTGCAGGGGACGCGACACCTCGTGACCGTGGGCACCAAGGCACCTGTCTCCTTCTTCGCGTACCCCGGGATGCCGGGCGAGCTGACACCCACCGGCTGCACCGTGCATGCGTTGGCCGAGCCGGCAGAGGACGGCATGGCCGCCTTGGCCGCGCTGGTCGAGGCGCTTGATGCGACGTCGGCCATACCGGTCACGGAGAGCTTGGTACGGCCTCCGCTGCCGACGGGGCCTCTCAATCCGAAGGCGATTGCCCAGGTCATCGCCCACCTGCTTCCCGAGAACGCGATCGTCATGAACGAGGCCCTCACGGCTGGGTGGTCAGTGCCTGGGTTCACGTCCAGCTCCGCGCCTCACGACTGGCTGGACCTCGTGGGCGGGGCGATCGGTCAGGGGATGCCGGCGGCCACAGGAGCGGCCGTCGCCTGTCCGGATCGGAAGGTCCTCTCCCTGCAGGCGGATGGAAGCGGGATGTACACCCTCCAGGCGCTTTGGACTCAGGCGAGGGAGGAGCTGGACGTCACAACGGTTATATTTTCAAATCGCAGATATGCGATTCTGGATATGGAGTACAGCCGTATCGGTGCGGGAGACCCTTCGGCGGCAACGCGTAGCCTGTTCGACCTTTCCCGCCCGGACCTGGACTGGGTTGGACTCGCTCGGTCGATGGGCGTCGAAGGCGTCCGGGCGACGACTGCCGAGGAGTTGGTCCGCGGGCTCGGAGTTGGGTTCGGTGAGCCAGGACCCTATCTCGTGGAGGCGGTATTGTGAGGGTGTAGGCCTGTAACTAGCGGTCCCGAGGATGATCATGACAACTACGGCGGATACGATCGAGGCCCCTCCCAAGGCACCCAAGCATCGGGAGATTTCCGAGCGGGAGGCGAGGCAGGTCGCCGAAGACGCGCGCGAGACGGAATGGACGCTTCCGAGTTTCGTGCGAGAGATGTACCTGGGCCGCCTTCGTATGGACCTCATCGACCCGTTCCCGCCGCCTCAGAAGGACGACGGGGAACGAGGCAAGGAGTTCATGAGGAAGTTCGAGGCCTTCTTGAGGACCGTGGACGGGGACGTGCTCGACAACGGGCCGGGGATGCCGCCGGACGTAAAAGCTGGCCTTGCGGAGCTGGGCGCGTTCGGCATGAAGATCCCCCAGGAGTACGGTGGCCTCGGGCTGACCCAGAGCACCTACACGCAGGCCCTGGGCCTGGCCGGATCGCACAGCTCGTCGATCTCGTCCACTCTGTCGGCGCACCAGTCGATCGGGGTTCCGCAGCCGCTTGTGGTATTCGGCACCGATGAACAGAAGCAGAAGTACCTGCCGCGGCTCGCGAAGGGAGCGATCTCAGGGTTCGCGCTGACGGAGTCGGACGTCGGCAGTGATCCGGCGCGGATGCGCTGCGAGGCGGTGCTGAGCGAGGACGGCTCCGAGTACGTATTGAACGGCACCAAACTTTGGTGCACGAACGCCCCGCTCGCAGAGTTGCTCGTGGTCATGGCGCGCACACCGAGCGGCGACGGGGGGAGGGGCAAGATCACCGCGTTTATCGTCGAGATGGACTGGGAGGGCGTTGAGCTCAAGCACCGGTGTTCCTTCATGGGTCTTCCGGGAATCGAGAACGGCGTCGTCCAGTTCGATAACGTCCGCATCCCGGTAGAGAACCGACTCCTGGAGGAGGGGCGTGGCCTGAAGCTCGCGCTCGTGACGCTCAATACCGGGCGTCTCAGCATCCCCGTCACGTGTGCCGCATCGGGCAAGTGGTGCTTGCAGGTCGTTCGCGAATGGTCCTCGGTCAGAAAGCAATGGGGCGCGCCTATCGGCAAACACGAGGCGGTCGCGCACATGATCTCCTCGATCGCCTCTGATACGTTCGCGATGCAAGCCGTCGCCGACCTCGGGGTCGCGCTCGCCGATGCCCACAAGACCGACATCCGCCTCGAGGCGGCCATGGGCAAGCTTTTCAATTCTGAGGTGGGCTGGCGTGTAGTCGACCAGACCATGCAGGTGCGGGGTGGCCGCGGATACGAGACCGCCGAGTCGCTGGAGGCACGAGGCGAGCCTCCCATCGCGGTCGAACGCATGCTTCGCTCGATGAGGATCAACCGGATCTTCGAGGGTTCTTCGGAGATCATGCGGCTGTTTATCGCGCGTGAGGCTGTGGACCCCCATCTCAAGAAGGCAGGAGCCGTGGCCGACCCGGACTCCACGTTTGGTGAGAAGGCCAAGGACGCGGTGGGGCTAGGCGTGCACATGGCTGGCTGGATCGGTCAGAATCTGGTGGGCTGGAGCAGGAAGCCTTCCTACGGACGCTACGGTGCTCTCTCCGGTCATATCGCCTTCGCTGATCGGTCTTCACATCGCTTGGCGCGCTCGATCGCTATGGCCATGACACGTTTCGGGCCGAAGCTAGAGCGCCACCAGGCAGTGCTCTTCCGCCTCGTGGACATCGGAGCCGAGCTTTATGCAATGTGCGCCAGCGTGGTCCAGGCGACCGCGAGGGTGAAGGAGAATCCGTCCGACCAGAGCCCGATCCGACTGGCGGACCTATTCTGCCAGCGTGCTCGCCAGAGGATCGACGACCTCTTCGACGACCTCTTCAGCGACGTCGATGGCGACGCTTACAGTGTGGCCCAAGAAGTCCTGGACGGCCAATTCAAGTGGCTCGAGGAAGGTATCTTCCCTCCACCGGCCCCGGAGGGGATCGAGCGGTAGAGCTTCCCACCGAGCTCGTCAGGCGAATGCGGCCCGCGGTCAGTTTAGGCCGCGGGCCGCACTCGTCTAATCAGTCGATGACCGCTTGGTAGACGAGCCGAGGTGATATCAGTATCGAAGCAGATACTGGAGCTTGGCGAAGATGGCTCGGTTCGTTTGGCGCAATCCGTTCGTGAAGAAGAGCTGCTCGTTTGCGCCGTCCCCGTCTATATCGCCTTCGATTAGATCGGCCTGTTGGTAGTGGTCGTCGTAGCCGAGATAGAAGACCGTGCCTGAGTTCACTCGGTAGTTGAACAGGACGTTGAGAGCCAACGTCTCGTTCCCGGTGTTGAACTCAGTGATGTTGCGCACGCCGAGCCTGTCGGTGATTTGGAAGGTCGTTTGAGACCGGATGATCTTCACGTCGAAAATCTCAGCGCCACCGCCTGTCGGGTCGGTGAGACGCCGTGAGTTGAAGTTGAGACCCCACTGCAGGGCGGACGTCGGCCTGATTGTACCGCTCACGCTCCAGTTGATCTGGCGGCCGAGCTGGAGGCCCGCATAGTAGATCTCGTCCCCGAAAGAGAAGTTGCCGCTGAGGTCGTAACTTCGGGACGTGTTGACCCGACTGCCGAAGGAGAAGCGCGTCTTACGGAAGTCGATGCCGCCGAAGCGCTCCATGTCCCGATCGATGCCCCCATTCAGCGTGATGCTGCGAGCGAACGAGAAATCCACTCGTGACCCGAAATTCTCGTCCTGCAGCACGCCGCTGAAGTCGTAGTTCCGCGAGTAGCTGATGCGAGGGCCCCAGTTGATGATCCAGCTCTGGGGCCAGAAGCTGTAGCTGACGTTCCCGCCCACATTTCGCTGATCGGTCCGCCTCACGAACCCGACATCAGTCTCGAAGTCTGGGGAGACCTGGAACGCATTAAGTGACCACCCCACGGACCGTCCACTGCGGGCGATGCGGGTGGAGACCATGTTCCCTCTGGTCTCGTCGCTCGCGCCCTCCTCCTTGTGCCTCGAGCCGACGGCGGTCAGGTCGCCTGAGATGGTCGGGCTGAAGCGGAAGTTGCCGTTCAGGCCGAAGGCCCGGCTATGGCCATCGAGGAACTCGCGGTCGGTGACGATCGCTCCGACGTTTGACTCTGCGTATAGGTCGACGAGCGCACGGCCGATGAACGTCTGTGCTGTCCGCTCGAAGGCCGGGTCGAACTCGTCGTCGACCCGGCCGGGGGCGCGGTCATTCGCGGTCAAGGCACCGAGGGAGACACGACCCAACTGGCCGGTCACCTTCGCCCCGTAGTCCGGATCCACGATGGTGCGAGTGTGCACGAACGTCACGGGGGCGGTGATGCTGAAGATCTCGGAGCCCTCGACGAAGAACGGCCTCAGCTCCGAAAAGAAGAGTGGGAAGCGCTGGTTCACTTCGATCTGCTGCCGGTCCGACTCGATTTGGGAGAAGTCCGGATTCACCGTGAAGTCCGCGGTCATGTTCGACGTGATTCCGTACTTCAGGTTCACGCCCATGTCCGGATCGGTGGGCTGATTGACGAAGCCCGGGCGGGTAGGGTCGATGGCCCCGTATTGGATGGCGGTCGCAGTTGGCAGGATCTCCAGGTTTCGGCTCGTCGAGAGGTCGGTCATGCCCTCGATCAGGCCCATCTGTGCGAAGAAGCTGGTCTCGTCGCGAGACATCGGGGCCCATACCTGGTTCTCCGCGTCCTTGCTCTTCACCTCGCGAACGATCTGGAAGCCCCAACGGTGTGGCTCACCCTCGGGTGGTGTGGGATAGCGGAGACTCTTAAAGGGGATCGCCATCTCGGCGACGTACCCGTCCTCGACGATCGTCCCACCGGTGTCGAAGAGCGCATCCCAGGAGCGATCCGCGAATGGGATCGCCGAACTGCCGCCGCCGCGGCCACCACGTCCGCCGGCTGCCATGACCCCGTCGCCTTGGACGCCGTACCCGTTTACATCGAAGTCGTAGCCGCGCTGCTGGTCGAGGAAGGTGTCGAAGTAGATCGTCATGAGGTCGTCCATCATAGCCCGGTCCCGCTCGACCCGATTCGCCCGCATGATGGACGGGTCCTGGTAGTGCACATGGAACCCGAAGTAGATGCGCTCCGAGTCGTACGCGACGTAGACGTCGGTTCTCTCGGTGGCGGGAGCTCCGTCGAGGGGCGCCTGCTGCGTGAAGTCGGTGATGTGGGCAGCGGTTTGCCACACATCATCGTCGAGAACGCCGTCGATACGAGGCGGCGTGTCGGTGCGGGTGGGACTCACCCGCGGCCGCCCGGGCAACAGCCCGTACTGCTCGGGGCCGAGAAGCGACTGGCTCTGGGTCCGAGCCGCGTCCTGCTGCGCCCCCGGCTGCCGTGCGGGCTCTTGCCCAACGAGTCGGACGGGCGCCGAGCCGATGATGAGGCCCAGCATGAGCAGCCCGCCCAAGGAATCTATGATCTTCAAGGTTGTGGCCGATCGTGTTGAAAGGAAGAGGTGACTTCCGCGTTCACGCACGCGATCCAAATGACACTGGGCGCTCCACCCGCGTTGGGCGGAAGGGCTGGCAGCCGTCAGCTGAAATCGACGCCCAATACGACCGCGACGATGATTAGAGCCACGGCGACCGGTGCAACGAAGCGGATGAAGAACCGCCACGCGCCGTAGCTGAACCACCGAGGCTCGGTGCCATCGACGAGCTCCGACTCTGTCGCCTTCCTCGTCATGATCCAGCCCGCGGCGACCGTAATCGCGAGGCCTCCCGTTGGGAGCATCCAGTTGGACACGAAGTGATCAGCGGTCGAGAACCAGCCGAGCTTGCCGGCGAAGAGCTCCATGGAGGAGAGGCCAGGGATCGTCCCGAACGAGAGGGCCGCTAGAATCGTGAAGACGAAGACGGCCCCGCCGGACATGATCGTCGCCTTGTGCCGATCCACGCCTCTCTCGTCGATCACAAAGCTCACCACGACCTCCAGGAGTGAGATCGTAGACGTCAGGGCAGCGAGCGCGACGAGCACGTAGAAGAGTGGCGCGAGGAGGGTGCCGAACGGGACGACTCCCTCCTGGAAGAAGAGCTGCGGCAGCGCGATGAAGAGCATCCCCACGGTGCCCGTCTCGCCGACCTGGTCCTGCATGCTCGCCGTGAAGATTACCGTGAACATGATCACGGTGGCGATCAGCGCGATCAGCGTGTCGAGCAAGACGATCACCGCCGACGCCTTCACGATGGACTGCCCTTTCCCGAGGTAGGAGCCGTAAGTGATCATCGCGCCCATGCCGAGCGAGAGCGTGAAGAACGAGTGGCCGAGGGCCTCCAGCACGCTCTCCCGGTCGAGCTCTGAGAAGCTCGGACGGAAGATGAACGCCAGTGCCTCTCCGGAGCCGCTCATCCCGAACGACGAAAGCAGAAGGAGCAGCAGGATCCCGAAGAGAACCGGCAGAACCCACCGCGCGATGCGTTCGATGCCTCTCTGTACGCCGAGGTACACGACGCCGACTGTCGCCGCGCTGAAGCCGAGCGACAATAAGAGCTGAAGGCCACTGTTGGCAGACTGAGCGCCGAAAAGGTCGCCCAGTGAGGTGCCCTCCGGAAAGCCACCCAGCGTCCAGCCAATGGTCCGAGCGAAGTAGTACAGCGACCAGCCCGCGATGACCGTGTAGTAGCTCAGCAGGATGAAGCCGCACAGGACACCCCACACGCCTATTAAGCCCCAGGCCGGGCCGACGGCTTCCTTGAGTGCTCCGACCACGCTTTTCTGCGTTTTTCGGCCAATGAGCAACTCGGCCATCATGATGGGAAGCCCGACACCAGCGATGCATAGGAGATAGACGAGGACGAAGGCGCCGCCGTTGTTCTCCCATGTGATGAACGGAAACTTCCACAGGTTTCCGAGACCTATCGCGCTTCCGGTGGCCGCGAGGACGAACCCGACGCTCGAGGTCCAATGGCCCCTCTGCTCTTGCATGCGTGTCACTCCGGAATGGTACGAGGGGCGCGATTCAGGAATGGCTGGGGAGACCTCCGAGCCTAGTGGTCCAACATATCCGGCGCTTTGGACTCCCAACAGGCAGATGAGTAGACTTCTGAGCCGACCCTCCGACGCCCAACGTCATGCCGCGACTGCCTCATTCCCTCTACTTCGCAGCCCTAATTGCCTTGACCGCATGTAGGGGCGGGGACGGGGCGGATGGTCCGGATGGGGACGCCGCTTTCCGGGCCGCCCTGCTGACGGCTGGCCCGGTCAGTGACGCGGGCTGGTACGCGGGCGCGTACGAAGGTCTGCTGCTGCTGCGGGACTCGCTCGGTGCTGCGGTCAGTCATCAACAGACCCGCACACCCTCGGAGTTCGACGAGGCGTTTCTCGCCTATGCCTCGTCCGGGTATGACCTCATCTTCGCCCACGGCTTCGAGTATCAGGACGCAGCGATCCGGGCGGGCGAGCGTTTCCCGAACACGACCTTCGTGGTCTCGGGAGGCGGTCGATTCTCCGCCAATGTCATACCGCTCATCTTCGAGCTCGAGGAAGGGAGCTACCTGGCGGGGATGATCGCGGCCGGCATGAGCCGGTCCGGCATCCTGGGGATGGTCGGTGGCGTCGCGATACCTCCGGTCGAGGGCACCTTCTTGGCCTTTGAGGCGGGAGCCCGTACGGTCGATGCGGATGTCCAAGTTCTGAGGGCTTTCACGGGGAGCTGGGACGACGTGGCTGCGGCGAAGGAGGCAACGGTCGCGCAGTTGGGTCGCGGCGCCGATGTCATCATCCATAACGTGGACGCGGCATCGTTTGGTGTCTTCCAGGCAGTGAGGGAAGCCGTGGCCGATGGTCGCACCGCCTGGGCTCTCGGTATGAACCGAGACCAGAACGATATAGCTCCCGATGTGATTCTCGGGAGTGCGATTATCCGCATTCCCAAGTCGTTTCTCGAGACCGCCTCAGCCTGGCAGAACGAGACGCTCGGCAGCGGGCCCATCTACGCTGGGGCGGCCGAGGACGTCATCGACTTCGTGCTGAACCCCGCACTCGCCGGTCGGGTGCCCGTAGAGCTATTGGCTGCGGTCCAGTCGGAGCGTACCCGCATCCGTGCCGGGGAGCTCACGGTGCCGCGGGTCCCATTCGTGGAAGGGGAGCCGGGCGTGCGGTGACTGTTGTACTCGCCCGTCTGAGTGGTGTCGTCCGCCGGTTCGGGTCGGTCACGGCGCTCGCGGGGGCGGACCTGGAGGTCCACGGCGGGGAAGTGCACGGCGTCCTGGGTGAAAACGGCGCGGGCAAGACCACCCTGCTGGGGGTGCTGGGCGGGATGCTCCGTCCGGACGGGGGCTCGGTCGAGATCTCGGGATCTGCAGTCGAGCTCACGAGCCCTCGGGCGGCTTGGAGCCATGGGGTCGGGCTCGTCCACCAGCACTTCACTCTTGTACCCACTCTTTCGGTGCTGGAGAACCTCGCGCTCGGTCGCGAAGCAGGCGCGTCAGGTCTGAGGTTGCCATACGAGCGGATCCGCGCCGCCGCAGACCTGCTGATGGAGGACACGGGACTCCGGGTGCCACTCGATGCAACAGTAGAAGACCTTGGGGTCGGCGATCGGCAGCGCGTCGAGATTCTGAAGGTTCTCCTGCGAGACCCGCCCATCTTGGTGCTCGACGAGCCCACGGCCGTGCTCACACCTGCGGAGGTGGCGTCACTCTTCTCGCTCTTGCGGCGTTTGGCGCAGCAGGGGAGGGCGATCGTTCTGGTGGCGCATAAGATCGATGAGATCCTCGCCGTGGCCGACAGGGTCACGGTCCTGCGGAGCGGACGGACGGTCTTGAGCGCAGCCCGGTCCGAGGTAGACACGGCTCACCTGATCCGAGCTATGGTGGGCGCCGAGGTGCCGGGGGCCGCGGGACGACACGCCGACCCGGGATCGGTCGGCATGCTACAGGGTGCGGCGGACAGCGGTGCGCCCGTAGCGTTTTTGGAGAGAGTGAGCGCGAAGCGCCCATCGGGGTCGGACGCTTTGCGTGAGGTCTCGCTCACGGTGAAAAGAGGCGAGGTCGTGGGAATCGCCGGGGTGGAGGGGAACGGTCAGCGAGAGCTCGCCTTAGTGCTTTCGGGGAGACTGCCCGCCGACTCCGGGAAAGTGGAGATCGCATCGGGCGTCGGCTTCATTCCTCAGGACCGGACGGTCGAGGGTGTGATTGCCGGCTTCGACATCGTCGAGAACATGGCGCTCGCTCTTCACGACGACCCACGTTTCGGTAGAGGCGCGTGGCTTGATTGGGCCAGCATCCGTCGGGAAGCCGAGTCGGTCATGTCCCGCTTCGACGTCGCCGCTCCGGGTGTGGATTCGTTCGCGGGTGCGCTCTCCGGAGGTAATCAGCAGCGCCTGGTCGTGGGTCGAGAGCTGGCTAGGGCAAGTGATCTTCTCGTGGCTGAGAACCCCACACGGGGCCTCGATGTAGCCGCGACCGCATTCGTGCATGACGAGATGCGGCGACTGGCCGGCATGGTTTCGGGGCCTGGAATCGTGCTCCTGTCGAGCGACCTGGATGAAGTGATGGCGCTTTCGACGCGCGTTTTGGTCATGGCGCGGGGACGGCTCATTCGGGCGGCCGAGAATGGGCGTACGAAAGAGGATCTCGGCGCGCTCATGCTCGGCGGAGCGGCAAGCGATGCCTGACCGGGCGGGGTATGCGTCATTTGCAGTCGCGGCGGCGGCCCTCTTCGTTACCGCGCTCGTAGCCGCGCTGCTGCTCTGGCTGGGGGGCTACGACCCGCTCCGCGCCGCCGAAGCCATGTGGTCAGGCGCGTTCGGTAGTCGGGACCAGATCCTGTCCATCACCTTGGTCCGGTCGGCGCCGCTCATGCTGACGGGGCTGGCGGTCGCGTTGGCGTTCAAGGCAGGCGTGTGGAACATCGGGGCGGAAGGACAGCTCTACGCGGGAGCGATTGCGGCGGTGTGGGTTGGTCTCGAGGGCGGTACCATGCCTGCCTGGATCCTCCTGCCCGCGGTCCTTGTGGCGGCCGGGACGGCGGGGGCGCTCTGGGCGCTCGTTCCGGCCCTCATGAAGCTCCGGCTGGGGGTCGGCGAGGTCATCACGACCATCCTCATGAACTTCGTGGCAATCCACTTGGCTGCGTATCTCGTGCATGGTCCGCTCCAGGAACCCCGCGGCGTCTTTCCGCAAACAGGCGCGATCGTGGAGGCTGCTCGACTTCCCACGCTCATTCCCGGCACGAGGCTCCATATGGGCTTCGCGCTGGCGGTCGTCCTTGCCGTGACGCTCGCGGCCTTCCTTCGCTGGACTCGGCTGGGATTCCGGGTGCGGGCGGTCGGAGCTTCGAGTCGGGCCGCATGGGTGGCGGGACGCATCGACGCGAGCGCTGTGGTCCTGGCGACCTTCTTGGCATCCGGCGCCCTCGCGGGTCTTGCCGGCGGGGTCGAGATCACCGGGCTGACATACGCCCTGTATGAGGGACTGTCACCCGGATGGGGCTACACGGCGATCGCGGTGGCGCTTCTGGCAGCCCTGAATCCGGTGGCAGTCGTAGGTACCGCCGTGCTCTTCGGCGCGCTCGAGGCGGGGTCCGGCGCAATGCAGAGGGAGGCCGGCATCCCGGCTGTGTGGGTCATCGCGGTCGAGGCGCTCGTCATTCTGGCCGTGCTGGCGACCGACCAGGTATGGCGCCGCCATTTGTCCCGGGCCCGCCGCAAGCCGACGGGCGACTCGGACGGCGACCCCGCGTCCCAACCGGAGCCGGCTCGTGCCTGAGACCGAGCTCGTCCTGTTCCTGGAGGCCGCAGTCCGGCTGGGCGTGCCACTCGCTCTGGCTGCGATGGGCGAGACGATCACGGAGCGGAGCGGCGTCATCAACATCGGTCTGGAGGGCTCCATCATCGCCGGCGCGTTGGGCGGGGCGCTGGGAGCGCTCGCGGTAGGGAGCGGCGGCTGGGGCATCGTGGCGGGAGCCGCCGCCGGCCTGGCCGTGGCCGCCGTATTCGCCGCGTTCGCCGTCGGTCTAGGAACCGACCAGATCATCACGGGCACGGCGATCACGCTCGGGGGCCTCGGTCTCACTGGCGCCGTGTACCAGGCCCGCTTCGGTGCGACGGGCACGGCGCTCTCATTGCCGACGCTCGCGCCGCTACAGCTCCCCGGGCTCGCCAACATCCCGTGGGTGGGATCGGCGCTCTTCGCGCAGGCGCCCACCGCGTACTTCGCGTACGCCCTGGCTCCGCTGCTGTGGTACTTCCTCTTCAGAACGGCGTGGGGTCTCGAGTTGAGGGCTGTGGGTGAGGAGCCCTATGCCGCTCAGGCCGCCGGCGTGCGCGTGCGCTGGGTGCGCTTCTGGGCGACTCTTTTCGGTGGTGCTATGGCGGGTGTGGCCGGGGCGCACTTGGCGCTTGCTTATGCCGGCACCTTCGCCGAGAACATGAGTGCCGGGCGGGGCTTCATTGCCATCGCTGTAGTGGTGTTGGGGCGTTGGAATCCGCTGCTTGTGCTCGCAGCAGCACTCCTGTTCGGAGCGGCGTCGGCGTTTCAGTTCCTACTTCAGGCTCTCGGCCTCGACCTACCGTACCAACTCTTCCTGGCCCTTCCCTACCTCCTCACGCTTGCTGCTCTGGCAGGGTGGGTGGGCCGCTCCAGTGCGCCGGCGGCCCTGGCGCTCCCATGGCCGAAGGACCGCTGAGGCCGGGCGCTCGGTAAGCAGAAGATGGGGGCGGGCCCCGCTCGAGCCTCAGGCGGCTGGGTTGAGCATGTCTCAGGCCTCGGGTGTCCCTGCAGCGGGTACGGTGTCTATCTTCTCTGCCCAAAGCGTGGCGTTGTCGACGAGGTGAGAGTGCGCATACCGTTGAATTCTGTTCGTCAGTCGTGGGCCATAGCCGTCCTCCTAGCTGGGGCAGGCCTTGTCTCGCCGAATCAGGCAGTCTCCCAGTCAATGGACGGGACCGGCGCGGTCGCGACGGGTCTTCTGCTTCGGCAGATGGATGGAGTGAAGAGGGTCCTCATGATCGGGGCTCACCCGGACGACGAGGACACCAGCCTACTCACCACGCTCGCACGTGAATGGGGCGTCGAGACCGCTTACCTGGCGCTAACGCGCGGAGACGGGGGTCAGAACCTCATCGGACCCGAACTCTGGGAGGGATTGGGTGTCGTGCGAACCGGCGAGTTGATGGCCGCGCGGCATCTGGACGGAGGGGAGCAGTTCTTCACACGCGCCTTCGACTACGGCTTTTCAAAGACGGCTGACGAGGCGCTTTCGCTTTGGCCGCGCGAGGAGTTGCTCGAGGATGTGGTGTGGGTCGTTCGACGTTTCAGGCCGCAGGTCATCGTCACTGTGTTCAGCGGCACGCCGCGGGACGGGCACGGTCAGCACCAGGCCGCTGGGATCATGGCTCGTGAGGCCTTCGCGGCTGCCGGTGACCCCTCGCGGTTTCCGGAACAGCTCTCGCTCGGCGTCGAGGCGTGGGAGCCGGCGAAGCTCTACCAGACGTCGCGCGGGGGCTTCGGTGGCCGTGGCGGCGGGCCGGCTGCGGATGCCCTGGTTATCCCTACCGGAGACCTGGATCCGCTTCTGGGTCGCTCGGCGTTTCAACTCTCGATGGAGAGCAGGAGCCAGCACCGTTCTCAGGACATGGGAGCGGCCCAGCCACCAGGCCCGCGCAGCACCGGGGTCGTCCTCATCGAGAGCCGCGGCGGTGGCGTCGACTCGGACATCTTCACCGGGATCGATACGACCCTAGTGGGGCTCATAACGTCCCTGCCCGCTGCGAACGAGGAGTTGGCCCGCACCCACCTGAATGCCTATCGCTCCGCGCTGCAGCGTGCTCGGGTGGGCTTCGGTCTGAATCCGGCAGCCACGATAGCCGCCCTGGGCGACGCGCTGGGTCATCTCGAGGAGGCCAGGCACTCATCCGGCCTCATGGGGGGGACCGAGCTGAGTCAGGTACTCACGTCCAAGTTGGAGATCGCCACGCGGGCTTTCATGGCCGCAGCGGGCATTTCGCTCGACGTTCGTGCAGAGGACGACCTGGTTGTGCCGGGGCAGACCGTACGCGTCACGGCGCAGCTGTGGAACGCGAGCTCCTTAGAACTCAGTGCGGTGGCCGTCAATCTGAGCCTTCCCCCTGAGTGGCGGGCCGCTCAGCCCACGACGGAGGGCGTGTCGGCCCGCGGCACCGTCATGCCGGGTACGCTGGCCAGCTGGATTTTCGAGGTTGGTCTCTCCGAGAATGCGGAGCCCTCGAGGCTCTACTTCCTTCGGGAGGCACGAGACGGGGACAGGTACCGGTGGCCGGACGACCCTGAGCTCCGGGGCCTTCCCCGGGATCCGGAACTCGTGACGGGGACCGCCGCATTCGTGCCAGCCGGGCTGGCGCCCCGCATCTCCGCCTCGGCTCCGTGGCGCTACGTGGGTGTGAACCCGGCGCGCGGAGAGTTCCAGAACCGCGTACTGGTGGTGCCCCGCGTGTCTGTGGCGGTATCACCGAGCGGGCTCGTGTGGCCGGCCCGGCGCAGCGACGCTAGCTCGATATCAGTGGTCGTGCGCAGCGAAGTCGACGGCGGTAGCCGGGGTGAGGTCACCCTCAGCGCCCCCGCGGGCTGGTCAGTCAGTCCGGCTTCCTATCCGTTCGCACTGCCGGAGGCTGGCACGGAGCGCACGGTAACGTTCGAGGTGCGCCCTGCCGGTGTTTTGCGCCCGGGCGAGAACGTCTTCCGCGCGACGGCCCGGTCCGAGGACGGCGGCGTCTATGAAGAGGGCTACTCGCTCATCGACTACGACCACATCGAACGGGCCGCGCTGTTCGCCTTGGCGGAGACCCGCGCGACCGTGGTGCCGGTCGACGTGCCGGACGGGCTCCGGGTCGGATACATCATGGGCTCGGGAGACGACGGTCCAGAAGCGATTCGCCAGCTCGGCGTGGACGTCACCCTACTGGATGGGGACGCGGTCCGAGAAGGAAGCTTCGACGACTTCAACACCATCGTGCTCGGAATTCGTGCTTATGAGGTTCGGGGCGATCTGCGTGCGGCCGCTGAGCAGCTCCTGGACTTCGTGCGTGGGGGCGGGACGGTGGTGGCGCAATACAACAGGGCTTCCCTGGGGAGCCTGCCGCCCTACCCTCTCGTCGTAGGGCGAGGCTCACCGCGGGTGACCGACGAGAACGCACCCGTGCAGTTGCTCGACCCGGCGTCTCCACTGCTAGCCTCACCGAACCTCATCGGCGAGAGCGACTTCGACGGGTGGGTTCAGGAGCGCGGCTTGTACTTCGGTGCCGAGTGGGATGATGCGTGGGTCCCGCTCCTGGAAATGAATGACGTCGGCGAGGACCCTCAGCAGGGCTCGTTGCTGGTGGCGTCGGTAGGCGAAGGCCTCTTCATGTACACCGGCCTATCTTTCTTTCGGCAATGGTCCAGCGGGGTGCCCGGCGCGTACCGATTGTTCGCCAATCTGATTTCCGCCGACCCTGCGGCCTGGAGAGCTTATGTCTCTGCCCAGGGAGTGCGCTTCTAGGGCTGGGCTTCCCGCAGCTCGGTGTCAGGTTGCCTCGTTTCCTTCGGGGGGCCTCCAATCAACAGGCCCACCCCCACCACGACCCCGGCTCCGATGACGTTCTGCCAGAGGTAGGCCACGTCCGTACCGAAGTTCACGAAGCCCACCACGCTCATGCCTGATATGAGACCCAGGAACGCGCCCCGCGCTCTCGCCCGCGGAATCATGGCGAGCAGGAAGACGCCCAGAATCGACCCGTAGAAGAACGAGCCGTACCGGTTCACGACCTCGATGAGCGAGCCGAGCGTGGCCGCGTAGATCGCCACTACGCAAGCGAAGATGCCCCAGAACGCCGTCGCTCCCTTCGACACCCTCAGGTAATGCGCGTCGTCGGCTTCCGGCCGGATCCAGCGTCTGTAGAAGTCGATCACGCTCGTGGTGGCCAGCGCGTTCAACTCGGCGGCTATGCTCGACATCGCGGCGGCGAGCACCCCCGCAATGAACAGGCCCGCCAGCCCGATCGGTAGCTCGGACAGGACGAAGCGCGGAATGATGTAGTTGACGTCTCCGGTTGCCTCGCCCGTCACGTCGCCCGCGAGATCCAAGGCCTCGCCTCGGATTACTTGGATCTGCGCTTCCCGTGCCAGGAAGGCCTCCATCGCGGCCGCCGCTGTAGGCTCGTCTTCTGCGTCGGCGACGGAGAGCGCCGCCGTTTCACGCAGGGTGAACGCATCCGCGTACCGACTCTCCAGGGCGGCGTAGGCATCACCTCGCTCCGCGGTCACCGCCGCCTCGTGCGCCGGGTTGTAGAGCAGCGGGGGCTGGACGAACTGGTAGTAGACGAACACGCCCACGCCCACCAGCAGGACAAGCGCCTGGAGCGGGATCTTCCAGTACGCGCTCATGAGCAACGAGCTGTTGGCTTCCTCGACCGAGCGCGCGGTGAGGTACCGCTGGACCTGGCTCTGGTCCGTGCCGAAGTAGGACAGCATGAGGAACGTTCCGCCGATGATTCCAGTCCAGAACGTGTAGGTCTCGCTCAAGTCGAAGGAGAAGTCGAAGGCCTTCAGGCGCCCTGTCGAGCCGGCGATGCGGAGCGCCTCGTCCGGGCTAATCGGCATCTGCACGACGAGAACGACCATGATTGCGACCAGCGCGAAGACGATGAGCACCATCTGCTTTACGTCGGCCCACGCCACCGCTTGCACACCGCCGATCATAGTGTAAAGGACTGTGGGGACTCCGATGAGTGCGACGCTCCACACGACCGGCAGGCCGAAGACTGCGCTGAACACGACCGCCGGCGCGGCCATGATCGTCCCGCACGACATTCCACGCGACAGCAGGAATAGGAAGGCTGTGAAGGACCTCGTCTTCGCGTCGAAGCGCCGCTCGAGGTACTCGTACGCGGTGTAGACTCCCGAGCCGTGCAGAAGTGGGACGATCGTCACGCCGAGAATGACCATGGCCAGCGGCAAGCCGAGGTACGTCTGGACGAAACGAAGCCCGTCCGTTGCCCCCTGTCCGGTCGTGCCGATCATTGTCACGGCCGAGAGCTGTGTCGCCATGACGCTGAGGCCCACGACCCACCAGGCGAGGCTCTTGTTGGCCACGAAGTACCCGGCGATCGAGTCCGTGCCCTCCGATCTACGAAGACCGTCCACGACTACGTACAACAGGTAGACGACGACGATGACCCAGTTGATCCAGTGCATGGCCGTCAGACGCCGTACACGAACTGGAGCAGGCCGAGAAGCGCCACGGCCACGGCCTGCACGATGAGCACGCGGATCAGCGTGGTGCGGAACCGGGAGCCACCCTGGTCCGGATTGGGGCCGTTCGAAGGCATGCTTTCGCTCTGGTTGAAGCCAGCGCCAAGCTCCCCCAGAAGCGGGGCGAGCGCAACTAGGTCCGGCTTGCGGCCGGCGGTTCGTGCCGGGTGCTGTCCACTTGGGCTGAGGTCAGTCGCCGAGGCAGACGCCCAGCGCGCGTGCGGTAGCCACCACATCGCCGTCGAGCGGGACCGTCTTGGTGCTCGCGATGGCGACCTCCAGTGGTACGGCAAGGACATCGGGAGGGTCGAGCGCGACCATGCAGCCGAACGAACCCTCGGCCGCCAACCTCACCGCGGCTGCCCCGAAGCGCAGGGCGAGCAGGCGGTCGTAGGCGTTCGGTCCCCCCCCCCGCTGCAGGTGGCCCAGAACGAGGTCGCGAGTCTCGCGTCCGGTCCGCTCTTCGATCTGCTCGGCGAGTATATGCGCGACCCCGCCTAGTCGCCGCTGCCCCTGACCTGTCTGCTTGAAGAGCGGCTGGCCGCCGCGCGGGAACGCACCTTCAGCGACGACGACGATCGCGAACTCCCTTCCGTCCGCCCAGCGCCCCTGAATCTTGTCGCATACGAAGTCGATCTCGTACGGAATCTCGGGGATCAAGATCACATCGGCGCTGCCCGCGAGACCGGCGTAGAGGGCGATCCATCCGGCGTTCCTCCCCATCAATTCGACGACCATCACACGCTCGTGCGCCTCAGCGGTCGAGTGAAGCTTGTCGATCGCGTCGGTGGCCGTCTCGACGGCCGTGATGAAGCCGAACGTGAGCGTAGTGGCCGCCAGGTCGTTGTCGATCGTCTTGGGGACGCCCACGACGCGAAGCCCCTTCAAGGAGAGCTCGTTCGCAATGGCGAGCGACCCGTCTCCTCCGATCGCGATCAGCACGTCGATGCCGACGTCGGCCAGCCTGTCGACGACCTCCTGCGAGCGGTCGACGAAGGACACGGTCCCGTCCTCCCCCTTCACTGGCCACTTCAAGGGGTTGCCCCGGTTCGTGGTGCCGAGGATGGTGCCACCAAGATGGGTGATGCCCCGCACGGCCTTTCGGTCCAGGCGGACGAGACCGTCGTCGCGAAAGAGCCCGTCGTAGCCGTCCTCGATGCCAAGGACCTCCCAGCCGAGGCGGACCGCCGCGTGGACAACCGCCCTGATCACGGCGTTCAATCCCGGGGCGTCACCCCCACCGGTGTTGACTGCGATGCGTCGAATTTCCGCGCTCATCGGCTCAAGCGTACTCCTCAATGAGAATGGGCGCCCGGGGTGACCGGGCGCCCATGAATAGCGCGTCAGACGAAACGCATCATGGTCAGAAGTTGAGGCGCATCGTCCCGCTGAACTCCAAGCCGAATATTCCGACCGATGCCTCGCTCGGGTCCTTCATCTTACCCAACAACACGCGCGCCTTGGGGAAGAAGTCGCGACCGAAGACCCGGACGGGGATGTTGCCGCCCATTCCGATCAGCCACCCAGACCCCGCCTTCTAGAGGGATTGGCGGGTGCGGGCGACCTAGACGGCAACGGCATCGTCACCTTCACCGAGCTGTTCGGGCACGTGAGCGCCGGTGTAAGGGGAGCGACCAATGGACGGCAGAACCCGCAGATGAGCGGGTTGGGTGACATTCCGCTGGCATTAGTCGGCGGTTGAGGCTCTAACCGCGGATGGGCTAGCCGGCCGGCTCGTCTTTCCCCTGCTGAGCGGCCTTGGCCACAACCTAGCGTAGCGTCTGTGGTTCAACGGTTTTCCAAGGGTCACGAGCGCACCCGCCATCTGAGCTATGCCCAGTTTGTAGGGGGAAGAGGACGCTTGCGAGGGAGCGACTGATGGAGGTGCTAGAGCTGGGCCCTGCGGGCGCGCCGCGACCATCGCCTCTGGGATCAGGCGTTGGACCTCCTGGATGAACTCGGCCCAGGCTGAGCCGAGCCATCTACTGCTTGCGGTCCCACATAGCGAGCTTATGTCGTGATCGAATTCCTCGAGCTCCCTTGGGTCCAACGCCTGGTCTTCGGCCTGGGCGGGCTGACGGTCGGCTTCCTCTTCGAGTACGTGGTCGTCGACCGTGTCCGGCACTTCGCGGAATGGACGCGCTTCAAGTGGGACGACCTTCTCCTGAAGGCGTTCAGGGGTCTTCCCACCGTCTGGATGGGTGTCGCCGGAGTGTATCTCGCCCTGAACGTCGGCGACGTGGATCCCCGCATCACCGGGACGGCGGTCACTATCCTCACGATAGTGGCGATCGGCGCGGCTGTACTCGCAGGCATGCGACTCGCGGGAGGCGCGGTGGAGATGCTCTCCACAAAAGCCGCGGGGACGATACAATCGCCGACCCTGGTCGTGAACTTGGCCAAGGCGGCTGTAGGGGTGATGGGTGCCTTTCTCATCCTGCAGAACCTCGGGATCGAGATCACGCCGCTCATCACGGCCCTCGGGATCGGTGGCTTGGCCGTTGCGCTGGCGCTCCAGGACACGCTCGGAAACCTCTTCGCGGGCGTGCAGATCATACTCTCCCGCATGGTACGGCCGCGCGACTACGTGAGACTCAGCACGGGCGAGGAAGGATTCGTCAGCGACGTGCGTGCGCGCCACACGACCATAGAGACGTTCCCGGACGGGAACCTGGTCACGGTGCCGAACTCGGTGCTCGCCTCGTCCATCGTGAAGAATTTCACGTTTCCTAATCAGGCCCTCTGGGTCAGCATAGACGTTGGAGTCAGCTACTCTAGCGATCTCGACCATGTCGAGGACGTCACGACTGATGTTGCCCGTGCGGTTCTGGCGGAGGTGGCGGGTGCGGTGAAGGACCGCGCTCCGATCATGGTCTACAAGTCCTTTGGCTCCTCGAGCATCGACTTTGAAGTGCGTCTGATGGTCCGGGAATTCCGTAGTCAGGGACCCGTCCGCCATGAGTTCATCAAGCGGCTACACAAGCGCTACGAATTAGAGGGAATCGATATTCCCTTCCCGATCAGGACGGTCATCATGCAGGGTCAGACGCCGAGCTGATTGGTGTGAGGACATCGGCGGTCGTCACGCCTGGGGCACCCCCGACGCGAATCGTCCTTGCTCCGTGACGCGGGCGGGCCTATCTGTACGTACTTCCTCATTTTTCGCCTCCGTCAGGGGTAAGCGAGTGCCGAACCAGCCCCGGCTCGCGATAGAGTCGATCGCAGGACAGCGGCCCTACCAAGAAGACTCGGTCCTAGCCGAGACCATGGTGGATGGGCGTACCCTCATCGCTGTCGCTGACGGAATGGGGGGGCATGCAGCCGGTGAGGTGGCTAGTGCTCTCGCGCTCGAGACGGTCACCGCAGCGATCGCTGAAGGGCAACCGCTCGGAGATGCGTTCCGCCTCGCCAACAGCCGCGTTCACGACATGGCCAGTGAGCCGGGCAAGCAGGGAATGGGGACGACGCTCGTGGCGGTGCTCACGGACGGGGATGCGTTTTCCGTCGCAAACGTTGGAGACAGTCGCGTTTATCTGATTTCGGGCGAGGGCATCCGCCGGCTGACGGAGGACCACTCGTTTGTGGCGGAAGCCATGAGACGGGGCCAGACGGAAGAGGAGGCGATGGCCACGCCTTGGCGAGACGCGCTGACCCGCTCTATCGGGACCGACGCGGAGGTCGAGGTAGACGTCTTCGGGCCCTTTCCGGTCGAGGCCGATTCTGCGTTTCTGATCTGCTCGGATGGCCTGTATAAGACACTCTCCGACGAAGAGATCCGCGACCTCTTCGCCAAGTCCAGGGGCGCGAGGGGCGCGGCTCAGACCCTCGTCAGCGCGGCCCTCGACAACGGCAGCGACGACAACATTTCCGTCGCGATCGCCGAGTACGGAACGGTGCCGAGGCACACGGCGCCGACGACCCTTGTAATGTCTGCCTTCGATCCAGATCCGGAGCCGAACCCGGATGCCGACGAAGAGCGGGAGCCGTCGGACTCGAGAGACGCCCCGGAAGAGGACGAAGGGACTGATACCACCGTGAGCGCAGCGCTCGAGGAGAGCTCGCTGGTGGGTGGGCTGCCGTTAGGGGCGCTTGCGGCGATCGTGCTCGTGGTCGGTGCGCTGGTGGCGATCCTGTACTTCGGCTGACGGGTCTGCCTAGGCCACGTCGTCCATGAAGGTCAGCTTCAGCCCACCCGACTCGACCACATCGCCGTCCCGAAGTCTCGCCTTCTTTACGCCTCGACCCTGGACGGTCATCCCGCCAAAGATCCCGAGGTAGCGTACGTCGCAACCCGCCGCTGAGTTGATCACCAGCACGTGGTGTTTCGGCGCCTTGGGTACCCGGAGGTCGCAGAGGTCGTCGGTGCCAATGAGCACTGCGGGGGCCTCCGCGAGATAGTGCGTGCCTTGTTGTCCCCCAGACTGCCAGAGTATGTGGGCGCGCTTCTTCCTGTCGGAGTCCTTCAGCAGCTCCCGCACCTCGTGGGGATTGATGTGCATCGTCCCCTGACCGCTTGCCACCGTAGTCAGTGTCGGGCTGGCAGGCCTAGGCGCCGTGGGCTTCGGCTGCTCTCCATCGCCCAGCGCCTTCCCGAAGACGATCGAGAATTTTCCGAAGCCGACCTCGTCGCCCAGCCCGAGGGAGTGAGCCCCCTTGATCTTGGTTCCACTGACGAACGTGCCGTTGGAGGAACCCAGGTCCTCAACCTCCCATCCGTCTTCGCCCAGACGAATCTCGGCGTGACGGCGGGACACCGATGGGTTGTCGATGAGGACGTCCGCCCCATCGTCACGACCGATGACGATGGACTCTTGCTTGAAGTCGTACACCTGCATCGTCCTGCGGCCGAGCAGCAACGTGAGCTTCGGCATGGGCGATCCTCTCGGTTGCTTGCGATCTGCTGCGTGATTGGCCGGTTCGGCTCCCAGCAATTATGTCGTGGGAACCCCGCGTGGTCCAGCCTTCAGGACCAGCGACTGTGGGAGCCTGCCTAGGCCCCTTGGAGCTGCTGCGAGACGGCGAGGCATCGTGGGTGATCCGGGACCAATTCTAGACAGTCGCGGACCAGCCCCTGCGCACTGTCCTCGGAGCCGTCTCCCAAGGCCGCTTCCGCATCCCAAGCCATGCGCTCCCCGACCTTCAACAAGAGCGAGCGCGCTTCGCCGCTCTCTGGCTCCACGGCCTCAAGCCGAAGGGCGTAGGTCAACACATCGCCTCCCGCGATGCCGTAGTACTGAGAGCGCGACAGGGCTCTGGTGACGAGGTCGCGGAGTCGCTCAACCTCCCACGAGGAGTCCACGAACACTCCACCCTCGCGCAGTTCCTCGATGGTCTCGGGGATCTCGCTCTCGGGGACGCGCAAGAAGAACGGCGAGACCAGGGGGCCCACCGTCACGTACCCTCCGAGCCCGCCTTCGTCCAGCCATGTCCGGTCGATGACGCCGGCGCGGACCGAGGAGCGCAACGTCGGGACGTCGATCGTGCGGCCCCAGGGCTGGACGTAGTACGCGCCACCGAGGAGGAGAACCGCGACGAGCGCCAGGGCGATTAGACGGCCGCGGGTGCGTGGCTTCGCGGTCGTCTGGGCCACGGGTCGCGTCGGCGCCGGCGCTGCCTTGGACCTCGTCGCGGCAGCAGGGGTCAGGTCTGCGGCCGCGTGCTCCTCGCCGGCGGCCACACGTAGTAATGCGTCCCGGAGATCCCGTGCCGACTGGAACCGGCGGGCGGGGTCCCGCTGGAGGAGGCGAAGGATGACGTTCGCCATGTTCGCAGGGACGGAGACGCCGGTCTTCGCTATGGGGATGACTTCGGCGCGGTCCGAGGCTGCCATCAACTCGTAGATCTGGTCGGTCGGCTCGTGCGCCAACTTCCCCAGCCACGGGTCTCGTCCGGTCAGCAGCGCATAGAGGATGACGCCGAAGGCGAAGAGGTCGGTCCGTCCATCGACTTCCTCAGCACGCAGCTGCTCCGGCGCCGCGTAGCCCGGCGTGCCCAACGTGCCGACCGTGGTGAGCCGGCTGTCGGCTTCACGCTCGGCGATCTTCGCGATGCCGAAGTCGAGAACCTTGACCATCTCATCGCCGGAGCGGTCCGTCGTGAGCATCAGGTTCTCGAGCTTCAAGTCTCGGTGCACGACGGGCTCGGGTCCCTCGTGCGCGGCCATGAGGGCGTCGCAGGCCTGGAGGGCGATTCGAACCGTCCGCTCGACGCTGAGCGGCCCCTCGGCCTCCAGGACCCCCCCGAGGCTCTTCCCCTCGACGAACTCCATGAGGAAGTAGATCAGCCCCGCCTCGATGTCCTCTTCGTACGTTGCCAGGCCGACGATGTGTTGGGAGTCAGTACCCAGACGCTTCATGATCTGCGCCTCTCTCAAGAAGCGCTTCCGCATCTCCTCGGCTTCGGCACCGCTCATTCGGTCGACCCCGAGGATCTTGAGTGCCTCGATCCAACCGCCCTTCACGTCCTGTACCTTGTAGACCGTACCGAACGACCCGGCCCCGAGTCGCTTGAGGATGCGCCACTTGTCGCGCATCAAGGTGCCTACGAGGGGGTCGTCTGACGGCGTGGCCGCTTCGGTCGCGGCGTCTTCGGCTGCCATCTTCGCCAACTCGTCGGCGCTCCAGGGCATCGTCGGCTGCGGGGGCGGCAAGTCCTCCGGATTCCAGGCCACGGTCGGCTGGGACGGAGGCTTCTTATCTGGATCTTCGGGGCTGGACACGCGCTGACCGTTTTCCGGGGTGTCTACTCGACTGGAACGTAGGTATCTCGCGGAAGCATGGTCAATTCTTTCGCGACTCTTGCCCTGACCGACCGGTGGTCTTTCTTTGCACTGATGCGACTGTGGCGCCCTGCTTTACTTCTCTGCTCGATTGCTCTTGTGGCCTGCTACGGCCCGCCCGACCTGCCGCTCCCGGAGTCGCCGGCGACTCCGGAGTTGTCTCGCGTGGTCTTCCAGGCCGTAGACGCAGGGACCGGGTCGGCCCTGTCTGACGCCGAGCTGACGGTCCGGTATCTGGTGCAGGCACCCGTCACGCTCGACGTGACTGCGGTGGAGCGCGTGCCCTCTGTCGAGCCCTACGAGATCCGCCACCTCATCCAGGAGGACGAGCTGGTTCTGGCGGTGCGGTTGGAGGCCGACTCCTACTTCAGACTCGACACGGTCCTCTCGGTGCCCCGCGGCGGGTCGGCCGGCCCGCTGACGATGCGCATGTCTCGGCGACTGAACATCGTCGCTACGGACCCTACTCCACCTCGGGCGGAGCCGGAGCCGCAGCCCGCGGGGCGGCCCCAGGGTGGGGGGCGGGGAACTCTGCCTACGACGGAGGCGGGACCTGACAGGGCGTCGCTAGTGGCCGGGAACCAGGCCTTCCAACGGGGAAGCTGGTTGGAGGCAACCGAGGCCTATGCCGGTATGCCCGTACCCGACGATGCGGGCAGCGAGTACGGACGTGCTTACCAGGAAGCGTTGACGCGTCGCGGCGTCGCTCATATGAACCGCGCCGAGTTCGGAGCCGCTCTCCAAGTCCTCGAGAGTGCAGCAGGGTATGGCACGCCTGGCTTCCAGACTTTCCTGAGGTTGGCGGGAGCCCAGTGTGCGGTCGGACGAACGGAGGAAGGCAGGGGGACGCTGGCCCAATTGGACCGCGGCCTCAATCGTCGTTCGCAAAACGACCAGCTGCTGATTGGCGCGCTCATCCAATATGAGCGCGGCCTTTGCTCGCACGGGGAGTTCGATCGCTCGCAGACCACGCGAGAGCGCGTGCGCTCGGGCTCGCAGGCCATCACCGAGTTCCAGGACTTCATCGACTTTGGGGAGCGCATCGAGCCGGTGCCGCCAGCGGTGCAGCCAGCCATTGAGGACGCCCGCAATCGGATCGACACCATCCGCCGCAGGATGGCAGGCAATTAAAAAAAACGGCCCCACCCGCGAGGGTGGGGCCGTCGTGTTACCTGCAGCTCGGTCTTAGGCTAGAAGCTCCACCCGAAACCGCCGCTCTTCCGGTCGGCCGGCCACGCGGGGCCGATGTCTCCACCGGGGTTCGCGCCCATGCCCATGTAGCGGAACTTCTGGAGGCGCGATCCCTCGTACGTCTCCGTGGTGTAGATGTTGCCATCTGAGTCCGTCGCGATGGAGTGCACAGCGAAGAACAGGCCGGGCTGACGGCCACCGTCGCCGAAGCTGTAGAGGATATCCAGCGACTCGCGATCCATCACGTACACCTTCATGTTCTGGCCGTCGGCCAGGTACATGAAGCGCTGGTCCGCATCAGGAGAGAAGGCCACGTCCCACACCGACCCCTGCGACAGGGTTGCTGGCGCGACGATGGTTTCTTTTACGAACTCGCCGGCCGTGGTAAAGACGGACACGCGGTTCGACGGGCGATCGCAAACGTAGACCATGCCGTCGTTCGCCCTGTCCGCGCAGTGGACGGGGGTCCGGAACACAGGCGGCGGGGTTTCACCCGGCTGGTACGACTCATGCTGGTAACGGCCCTCCGTCGTCGCGTTGCCGTACGCCGTCCAGGTCCGCTTGATCGCACCGGTGTTTGCATCGAGCACGGCGACACGCTGGTTGCCGTATCCATCGGCGACGAAGATCTCGTTGTTCTCTTCGTCGAAGGAGACCTTAGCGACTTGGCCGAAGTTCGAGCCCGCATTGTCGATATCGGCGCCGGGCTCGCCATACTGCCCGAGGAACTGGCCGTCCGACGTGAACTTCAGGATGTGACGGTCGTCCGGGCCGTTACCGCCGATCCAAACGTTACCCATGTTGTCCACGGTGATACCGTGGTTGGAGCCGGGCCACGTGTAGTCGCCCGTCTCGGTCCCCGGGCCGCCCCATGCATGGAGGAGGTTGCCGTCTTGATCGAAGTGCTGGATCGGCGGTCCCGGCTGGCAGCATGCGCTCAAAGGCGGATCCTGCGCCAAGCCGATCTCGGTCCGCGCCGCGAACTGCTCAGGCGTGTTCCGCTGCACGATCCAGATTCCGTCATCTTGGTCAACCGCCACGCCGATCGTGGGCCCGATGAGCCAATGGTTCGGCAGTGGCTTCGGCCAAAACGGATCGACCTCGAACAGCGGTACCGAGCCATCCTGTGAGGCCATCCCATCGAGCGTCTCGGCAGCACAGGCGACGATCGTGATGACGCCTACCAGAGCCAGCCCGATAGTCAGGTTGCGTTTCTGCATCGCACATCTCCCTGGTCGTAAATAAGGTGGGGCCTGACATGGCCCGAACGGATAGCCTACAGCGAGCGGGCCATTCCTGCAATCGCTGACGGTTGCGGGATCATGACGCCCCTATCCGCTCCATGAGGTGGCCACGCCCCGCTGGGATGAGGTACTTTTGTCGCCATGACAGATCAAAAGCGAGTCCGCCGCACTTCCGCGCTCGTCGTCGTCCTCGTCCTCTTGCTTCCCACCTGGTCGGGCGAGGCGCACGAGATTCCCTCCGACGTGACGGTGCAGGCCTACCTTCGACCCTCCGGGAGCACGCTCACGGCGATCGTGCGGGTCCCGCTTCTGTCGATGCGGGACTACGACTACCCGACGAGGGGTCCCGGCTATCTCGAGGTGGCCGAGGCGACGGAGCTCAGCCGAGAGGCCGCTCTACTTTGGATAGCGCAAGCTGTCGAGATGTACGAAGGGAACGTCAACCTAGGCTTTCCCGAGATTACGGCCGTTAGAATCGCGATTCCAGGCGATCGGGCTTTTCAGAGCTATGAGGCGGCGCTGGCCAACGTCGTGTCGCCGCCGCTTGCACCAGACGTGGAGCTCCCGCTTCAGCAGGCCATGCTCGACGTGCTCTTGGAGTGGGAGATCTCGGACGAGGGCGCGGACTTCACGATTGCACCAGGGTGGGCGCACTTGGGGATCCAGACCCTTACCGTCCTGCGCTTCCTACCGGCGGGCGGGTCCGAGCGGATCTTCCAATACATGGGGACGCCCAGCTCAGGTACCGTCAAGCTGGACCCGCGATGGCACCAGGCCGCGTGGCGCTTCATCGTCTTGGGCTTCCAGCACATCCTCGACGGTATCGACCACCTACTCTTCCTGTTCTGCCTGATCGTTCCGTTCAGGAGCCTCCGGGCGCTGGTGCCCATCGTGACGTCCTTCACGATCGCGCACTCGATAACGCTGATCGCTTCGGCGATGGGCCTGGCCCCAAATGCGCTGTGGTTCCCGCCACTGATCGAGACGCTGATCGCCCTGTCGATCGTGTTCATGGCGTTCGAGAACATCGTTGGAGCCAAATTGCAAAGGCGTTGGATGATTGCCTTCGGGTTCGGGCTGATTCACGGCTTCGGTTTCTCGTTCGCGCTTTCCGAGTCGCTCCAGTTCGCGGGAGCCCACCTTCTTACGTCGCTGCTCTCATTCAACATCGGAGTCGAGTTCGGACAGCTGTTCGTGTTGGCCGTTACCGTGCCGGTGCTCGACTTCATGTTCCGAAAGTGGCTCCCTGAGGTCATGGGCACGATCGTCCTCTCGGCGTTTCTAGCGCATACCGGATGGCACTGGATGACGGAGAGGGGTGCGACGCTCCTCCAATACAACCTCAGGGCGCCTGTACTGGACGTCGCGTTCGCGGCGATCGTGCTGCGCTGGGTCATGCTTGCCCTGATCATTGCCGGGACCGCATGGATCCTTAAGGGCGTCTTCGGTGCCTTCGCCCGAGATGGAACGTCGAACGAGCCTCTCACCCCAGACGCTACACAGCCCTCCGAACGGGGGGGGGCTGTCGGAGCGGAGGGCTAGAACTCCCGCCAGTCGCGATCGAGGACCTTCTTGTAGACGCCGCTCGCGATGAACAGGTCCACGATGTCGGTGTCGAGCATGCCGTCCTTCGCCTCCCACTGGAGGACCTGGAGGGCCTTCTCCGTCGGCATCGCCTTCTTGTAGGGTCGGTCCGACGCGGTGAGAGCGTCGAAGATGTCGCACACGGTCATGATGCGGGTCTCGAGCGACAGGTGTTCTCCGGTGACCCCGTCCGGGTATCCGGAGCCGTCCAACTTCTCGTGGTGCCCGCGCACGATTTCGGCGATGCGCGACAGCTCCTCGGTCCACGGGATGTTCACAAGGAAGTCGTACGAGTGGCAGGGGGTCGGCTCGTCGGCTTGGGACTGGTTCCTCTTAACCGACGGGCGTCCGGTCTTCTTGATCATGAAGGCGGTTCGGGAGGACATCTTCTCGGCGCAGCGGCTGTCCACGCTACGTACACTTCTGCGCACTGCCTCGGCCGAATCCGACACTTCGCTCGCGGGGCTCGTGACGCGGGCCAGCCACGGTCTGCGGGCAGGTTGGGTGGATGGGCTCTCGGGTCCGGTTTCCTGTGGGCTGGTGGCCTTATCCGAGGGCCGCGCGGAATGGGTAGGTGGCGGCGGCGTCGCGGGCATGGTGGTCCGGGCGGGAGGCGCCAGCCGAGACCTCAATCGGGGCTCCCCCGCGGCCGGTGAACTGGCGGACCACGCGTACGAGTCGACCGTCATAGACCTGGGAACACGGGACAAGTTGATCTGCCTGTCAGAGAACCCGTCTAACCTAGTGCCGCTCGTCACGTCTGTGCTGACGGGCGGCTACACCTCCGGCTCGAGAGATGCGCTGACGAAGCTCTTCGGGCGCTTCAGCCAGGTGTCGAGCGGGGGAACTGCCCCGGCCGATCTGACCGGCACCGTCATCACGTGCACGACGACGTCGTCTTAGCGGGCAGCACTCGGGCGGCGGACGACGGCACCAAGCGGTTGCTCGGGGGATAGGAAGCTCATGCCGATTACCGAGAAGCAAGTCCGCGACGCCCTGAAGGGCGTGAAAGATCCCGAGCTGCACCTCGACCTCGTTGTGTTGGGTCTCGTCTACGACATCGAGATCGAAGAGGACGACGTCAAAGCCACGATCTCCCTGACGTCCCCGATGTGCCCTGTCGCCGGTCAGATTGTCGAGGACGCAAAGCAGGCGATTCAAGCGGTGGATGGCGTCCGCACCGCGGTGGTCGAGCTCTCATTCGACCCGCCTTGGACGCCAGAGCGAATGAGCCCCCTGATCCGGGCCTCCCTAGGGCTCTAGCTTCCTGCCAGGTCCCCGAAAAGCGGAAGCACCGGCACCCCTCGGGGCACCGGTGCTTCTCCTCGGTCCTGTCAGAGGCTCTCTCTAGTCGCCGACGAGCTCGACGTCCTCGAGGAAGTCCCGCAGGGGGTTCGCGACGGCGACCGCTCGCTCGCGGATCGCGTCCACCAGGGCCGGCCGGTCGGACTTGCCCACGAGACGACGCACCACCGCACGACCGAAGTGGTCGTCGGACTGCGACGCCGCCTGGTGGTACTCGGCATACCGCGTGCTCACGTGCTGCTCGAACTTGGGGAGCTGCTCCGAGGGTGTTCCGTTCTGGACCATGTCCTCGAAGACGGCCTGATGCATGGCGTTCAGGCCCTCCCGTATGAGCTGGTCGGGCGAGCGTCCCATAAAGGCGAGCTGGGCACCACGCGTGTGGGCCCACATGAAGAAGATCAGAGCCTCTTCGGTTGTGCGATTCGAAGCGGCATCGTCGTCATAGAGGGTGTCGACGCCGGGCAAGGGAGTCTCAACGTCGTCTTCCTTGGACAGGAAGTCCGAGAAACTCTCCCACACCAGGCGGGCGAGGTTATCCCCCAGCTCGGCGGGTGTCATGGTCTGCGGTGCCCGAAACTCGCGGGTATCGTCAATGAGTGTCGTTTGCACGATCGATTCCCCAGGATCGTTGGTTGATGTAACATCAATTCGGAGTATGGACCATACAGTGTCAAGGTTAATGATTCTCCCGACCCCGCCCGAATCGGCCGCCCCGGCGGCCCGCCCAGCTCGCTACGCCCGAGAAAGCGCTGTACGTATTGGCTTTTTCGCGTTGATCGTAGTCCAGGCGGCCTGCGGATCGGGCACGCTGGCGATCCCGGCTCCCCGACCGGTCATCATCTATTCGGGTGCTCGCTTGATCGTAGAGCGGGATCGAATGGAAGCGGTCAATACCTGGGTCAGCGCCGAGGGGATCAACATCCGCGAGGACCCGTCGTTCTGGGTTCACGACAACCCCTCCCGCGACGAGCTGTACCCTTGGGAGGGTATGCGTATCCAGGCCGACAGCGTGTGGGTGCCGCTCCCAACCGCGTACCCGGACGCATCGCTCCCCTACCATATCTATGGCCACCTCCACCTGATGACGCGGATGGGCCGCCAAGAGGAGTGGTTGTCGGAGGCACCCGACGCTGTTGGCTACGATCTCGAGCGCGCCATCCTTGAACGCACGGCTGATGCGTGGATCTTAGGGAGGACCGTCTTCGGCACTGCGCCTTACGGGCCCCTGGATGAGCTGGCTTACGCGAAGGAAGAGGGCTTCTTGGACGCGTTCATTTTCACGGCCAGGCCCGACGAGTTCGCGGTGCAGCGCACCGAATGGGCGCGCGCGAACCCTGGTGAGGCGGAGCGATTCAGGGAGTGGTTTCTCGATACCTTCAGCCGGGAGCCGGAGGGGCTGCGTCCGAGTTGAGGCGCCTCGAGGGGAGCCCTGTGACGCTGGCCTAGGCGGGAGTGATTTTCCAACGCAAGCCGATCGGCCCCCCGTCGTCGAGCTCTTCGACGTGGACGTCCACCCGCCCGGTGCGCATGAGTCGATCGTTGCTTGGCTTCCCGCCGAAGATTGCGAACCCCGAGACGCGGAACCGGCACCGACGACCCTCCGCGGACGTCGCCAGCATTTCAGAGCCCTTCAGCGTCGAGATGGACGGAGTTTCGCCCGACTGTAGCCTCAGGCGTAGAATCCGGCCGGAGTGTGGGGCGTCCATCGCGTCGAGGACACGAAAGACTACGCCGCCCGCTGCGGTAGTTTCGGAAGCCATGAGGGGAAGGGTATCGCGATGACGACGCCCACGGAAGATCGAGCGCCTCGGCCTAGAAGAGGTGACCACGTGACCGAGGACCAAGGGCGCATCCGACCCTCCAGGCCGTCCCTGCCACCTGCGGTGCGTCGAATCGCAGCAGCCAGTGTCCTGCTCTTCTGGGCCGTACTGCTGACGTTGCTGTTCGCAGCCAGCTTGGAGCTTCTCGACAGCGTCCTCCTGGCCGTCCTGCTGGTGGGGGTCCCCGGGCTTTCAGTCGCGCAGCTGCCGCTCATATCGGGGACCCCGGTGGAGCGGCTGCCCGCATATTGGAGCTCCATCGCGACTCTGTGGCTCCTGGGAACGGCCGCCTGGTTGGTCGGCACGCGCGCCGACGGGGCCGCGGGGCTCGGGCTCGTTCCCATGCCATGGGCAGGAATGGCGCTCTGGTCCGGCGGCCTCACCCTCGGTGGGCTCCTGACGATTGTCGCGTTTCAGAGGATTGGCCTGTGGTCGGGCATCAGCGAAAGACCCATGCTGCACCAGCTCTTGCCCCGAACCCCCAAAGAGCGGAGTACGTTCGGCGTGCTCTCCGTGGCTGCGGGATTCGGTGAGGAGTTCGCCTACAGGGGCTATGCGATCACCGTGCTCGTGCCGGTGCTCGGCGTACCGGGTGCGGTGGTGCTGACTTCCGCGGTATTCGGAGTCCTGCACGGATACCAAGGAGCCCTCGGAATCTTTAGGACAGGCGTCATGGGCGCGATGCTCGCCTGGGGCTTTCTGTCGTCGGGGAGCCTATGGCCCCCCATCGTTGCCCACACCATGATCGATCTGGTCGCCGGGCTCTGGCTGGGCGAAAGGCTGCTGTCACCTGAGCGGCCGCCCGGTGTAAGGGACGCCGACACCCCCTCCTTCGAAAACTGAGACCCACCCCGCCATGGAAGTCGACCTCGCGCTCCTCGCCGACGCCGCCACGATTGACGGCTCGGGGAAGCTGAACATCCTGGGAATCTTCGACCGCCTGTCGACATCGTCGTTCCCGACTCGACATCCCCGCCTCAGCCTCATCCTACGCTTCTCGGCCGGGATGCAGGAAATCGGGAAGCACGAAATGGCGATCGCGCTCAAGGCCCCCGACGGTAAGCAGCTGATGCGCATCGACGGAGAAATGAATCTCGCGCCGGGGCCGACCGGTTACGGAGGAGCGGTCCTCGTTCCTCACGTCCTGAACATGGACGGGCTGATCTTCCCGGCCTCCGGCAGCTACGCCTTCGACGTCAGCGTCGATGGGGTGCATCACGTCACGATCCCACTGACCGTGAACGGACCCGAGTCCACGGCACAGGCGTGAAGCGCCAACGAGATAGTGCTTGCAGGAACCGAGCGGCGGCCCGTAAGTAATTGGTAGGTACACCTAGCGCGGGATGAACTGGTGATCCTTCACTTCAACTTCGAAGAGGTCCAAGCCCTGAAGGCCGGGGCCCGCGCTTACCTTGGTCATGCAGTGGCCCCTTCTGGGTCGGCTATTCTTGCGCCTTCGGAGAGCCGGGCGCACGTCGAGGCGCTGCTCCCGAAGTTGGCTGGGGACCTTTCGTTCTCCACGCTCGAGGAGCTCTGGAGCGTGCAGAGCGCTGTGTCGGAGGTCGCCGACAGCCTGCGAGTTCAGATGGAGTCGATGGTTCTCGCGTCGCACGCCGCCGATGAGGATGCGGTGTCGGCTTACTTCGATTTCGCGCACGCCCTTACTGTGTCGCATCGCATCGCGGAGATCGCCGCCGAGATGGAGGGCGTGATCGAGCTGGTGACCGGTGAGGCACCCTCCTCAGAGCTGGCCCGGACCTTCAGGTTTCCAGACTAACTTCGTGGAATCGTCAGACTTGAAGTCGGGCTTCGAGGAGGAGGCCCTCCTCCACCTGGACGCCGTGTACCGCTTCGCGCTGCGGCTTACGGGTTCGGCCTCCGAGGCGGACGACCTCGTTCAGGAAACCTTCCTCCGCGCATTCAAGGCGTGGGGCCAGTTCGAGCGGGGAACCAAGGCAAAGAGTTGGCTCTTTACGATATGCCGGAACGTTTTTCTGAGAGGGCACGAGCGCAAGCAACGACATGACGAGATCGTTTCGGAGACCGCTGATCGCTCGGGGCCAGGGCCGAATCCGGTCAACCCGGTATGGGTGTCAACGCTAGGTGTCGATCCTGAGGGTGATTTTTTCGAGTCCATCGTGGACGACCGCATCACGGAGGCCATCGCTGCGCTTCCGGAAGAGTATCGCACGGCAGTCGTCTTGTCCGACGTCGAAGGGCTGTCTTATGCAGAGATCGCGGAGATGGTCGACGTACCCGTCGGTACCGTGAAGAGCCGACTCTTCCGGGGTCGGCGACGGCTGCAGGAGGCCTTGTACGAGCACGCGGTCGAAATGGGCTACATCTCGGAGTCGATATGACATTCTTCGATAGCTTCAAGCGCCTGTTCGGTGCGCGGCGTAACGGCGGTTCGGACCGGGGCGACGGCCCGGAAGGAATAACCTGCCTCGATGCGCTCCAGCTCGTTCACGACTTCCTCGATGGGGAGCTCGTGGGCAGGTCCCACAACGATGTCGAGGCCCATTTCAAGATGTGTGAGCGGTGCTATCCGCACCTGCACATGGAAGAGCGATACCGGGACGTGGTCCGCCGCGCGTGCGCTAGTGAGACCGCACCGTCGGATCTCCGCACTCGGGTCCTCGACCTGGTCTCCGGGGGCCGCCCCGACGCCTGAGCGCCGCGTATCAGGCATTCCGTTGGGCCTTTCGCAGGCAGCTTGCCACCCCTTCCCCGAAATGAGAAGCTAGCCTTCTCAGGGAACCGACGAGCCGTTCGGCTGTCGTCGCGGGACGGGTCCCTTTTCGGCTCTTCTATTCGCAGCTCAGATCACACGGAGTAGGCATGGCCACGGCCTCCAAGCGGGACCGGATCCTTCCTCGCATGCTCGAAGAGGAGATGAGGGAGTCGTTCCTCGACTACTCGATGAGCGTGATCGTACAGCGTGCGCTGCCCGATGTGCGGGACGGCCTGAAGCCCGTCCATCGACGGATCCTCTTCGCGATGCACGAGATGGGTCTTGCGCCTGATCGGCAGTACCAGAAGAGCGCGACGGTCGTCGGAGAGGTGTTGGGCAAGTTCCATCCGCACGGCGATTCGGCGGTCTACGACGCGTTGGTGCGCATGGTGCAGGACTTCTCGATGCGCATGCCGCTGGTGGACGGGCAGGGCAACTTCGGCTCCGTCGACGGAGACCCGGCGGCGGCGTACCGCTATACGGAGGCACGCCTCGACGCGGTCGCGGCCGAACTCCTCGATGACATCGAGAAGGAGACCGTAGGGTTCCAGCCCAATTTCGACGGGCGTCGCAAGGAGCCGGTCGTTCTTCCGGCGCGCTATCCCAACCTGCTCGTCAACGGCTCCTCGGGGATCGCCGTCGGCATGAGCACGAATGTGCCGCCGCACAACCTGGCGGAGGTGGCGGCTGCTGTGCGACAGCTCGTCGTCGACCCCGACTGCACCGTCGATGACCTCATGCGACACATCCCCGGCCCCGACTTTCCGACCGGCGCCTTCGTCGTCGGCAGGGCGGGCATCGAGAAGATGTACCGTGAGGGTCGCGGCCGCGTCGTCATGCGAGCGCGGGTGATCAAGGAGTCTCTGCGCGGAGGTAAGGAGCAGCTCGTCGTCACCGAGATCCCGTTTATGGTCTCCAAGACCAAGGTGATCGAGCAGATCGCTGCCCTGGCCAAGAACGGGCGGGCAGACGACGTCTCCGACATACGGGACGAGTCCGACCGCGACGGCATGCGGCTCGTCATCGAACTCAAGCGAGGCGCGAAGGCGGCCGATGTCCTGCGGCTCCTATTCCGTGCGACGAGCCTCCAGTCGACGTTCGGCGCCCATCTGCTGGCCCTCGATGACGGCCAGCCGAAGGAGTTCGACCTCAAGCGCATCCTGGAGTGCTTCAGGGACCACCGACTCAACGTCATCCGGCGACGTAGCCGGCACGACTTGGAGCAGGCGCAGGCCGAGAGGCACGTGCTGGAAGGATTGCTCGCGGCGCTCGAGCACATCGATGAGGTTATCAAGATCATCCGTGCTTCGAAGGATCGTGATCAGGCGTCCGAGAGGCTCCAGGACCGCTTCGGCATGAGCGAGATCCAAGCGGATGCGATCCTGCGCATGCGCTTGGCAAGGCTCACGGCTCTTGAGCTATCGCAGATCAAGTCCCGTCTGGAGGAACTCGAGACGCTAATCTCCGCGCTAGAAGAAGTGCTTGGCTCGGAGGAGCGGCAGCTGCAGATGATGCTCGACGAACTCGCTGACGTCGTGAAGAAGCACGGTGACGGTCGACGCACGGTCCTCCTAGACGATGGGGAGTCGGAAGTCGAGACGCCCACGCTGGAGGCGCAGCTCGCCGACGAGGACGTGGTGGTCACGCTCTCTCACGAGGGTTTCGTCAAACGCATCCCCATGCACCTCTACCGAAGGCGCGTCGGCTCCGGGAAGGCACTCGCTGGAATGGAGCGCTACGAAGAGGACTATCTGGAGCGCGTATTCGTTGCGCGCAGCAGCGGGTGGATTCTCAGCTTCACCGAGGGCGGGCACTGCCACTTCCTGCGCGTGACTGACGTTCCAGAGAGTGCCCGCGCCTCGCGAGGCCAGTCTGTCTACGCTCTGCTCGATGGAGCGGATCGCTCTGATCGCATCGTGTCGATGATTGCTGTAGACGACCTGGACGTCGAGGACCGCTTCTTGATGTTCTTGTCGCGAAAGGGCGTGATGAAACGCACGCCGCTTCGAGAGTTCTCCAATCCCAGAACAGGAGGCGTGAAGGGCGCAGGGGTGAAGAAGGGGGATGCGATCCTCGACGTGGTCATGTCCGGCGGCATGGCAGAGGTCATGCTCTTGTCCCGTGGAGGGCGCGCGATCCGGTTCCCCGAGGACGAGGTCAGCGTCATCGGTCGTTCGGCCCAGGGAGTGAAGGGCATGGGCCTGAAGAGCGACGACGAGGTCGTCGGTATGCTTCTCATTCGCCGGGACTCGACAGTCCTGACCGTGAGCGAGGACGGACTCGGGAAGCGCACCGCCGTCTCGGAGTTCCCCCTACAGAAGCGAGGTGGCCTGGGGACTCTCACCGTGCCTGGCGGGCCTGCATCACCGATTGTTTGCGCGCTTGAGGTGCTCGAGGCCGATGAGGTGATGATCGTCACCGCTCAGGGGACGGTCGTGCGCGCTGCGGCCGACTCGGTTCCCATCCAGGGGAGGAGGACCCAGGGCAAGCGTATGGCCGATATCCCAGAGGGGGATCGGGTCGTCGAGGTGACACGGGCGTCGGGACGCGGTGGAGCGCCTGCCCGCGATCCCATAGAGGAAGTGGGGGAAGAGGAACAAGCGGAAATGGAACTCTAGGCGCGCGGTTCCGAAGCGGCCTTCAGGTCACTCCCGGCGCTGGCCCAGGACCGCGGTGACCGTGACCCGTTCGCCGTCGCGCTCGACGACGATTACGACCTCGTCCCCCTCGCTCTTGTCTTGCAGGGCATAGGTGTAGGCGTAGATGTCAGCGACCGGGTTCCCGTCGAACTCCACGACCACGTCTCCCGCAAGCAGTCCCGCATCGGCCGCTGGGCTACCTTCGCGGACGCCTGTGAGGCGGAGGCCAAAGTCGCGGGGCGTCATGTCCGGGATCGTCCCCAAGTAGGGGCCGTAACCGCCGGACGACGAAGCCGCGACCGGCGCCTGCTGCTCCTGGACGAGGGGCGTGAGGGCCACGGCGGAGGCACCGCCAGAGGCGAGCCGAGCCGCGACCCGCGCGGTGAGCTCTGTCACGCGCTCCAGGCCGTCGGCGTTGATCTTGGGCCAATCGTCGGAAGGCCGATGGTAGTCTTCATGAGTGTTCGAGAAGAAGTGCAGGACCGGGATTCCCTCGCCGTAGAACGAGGAATGATCTGAAGGGCCGTACCCGTCGGGTGCCTTCGCGACGGTGAGCGGATCACTCATGTCGGAGTTGGCGTCGTCGATCACGGCGTCCCACTCGGCCGCGGTGCCTACGCCGAAGATCGTGACCTCGTCGTTCACCACCCGGCCGACCATGTCGAGGTTCAGCATCGCCACTGCGTCGGTGAGATCGATGGTCGGATCACTCACGAAGTGAGCCGAGCCCCAAAGCCCCCGCTCCTCGCCCGTGAACGCGATGAAGAGGACGCTGCGATCGGGGCTCGGCCCCGCCAGGAGCGTCCGGGCGATCTCGATGACCGCGGCGGTTCCGCTCGCGTTGTCGTCGGCGCCGTTATGCACCGCGTTCTCCTCCGGGGCGAGAGAACCTGCCCCGCCGAAGCCGAGATGGTCGTAATGCGCCCCGACGATGACGTACTCGTCTCTGAGCGAGGCGCTCGCGCCCGGCAGGAGCGCGACCACGTTGCGGGCCTCGGCCGTCGTGGCGCGCACATCGGTACTGAGCGAGCCTGACGCGCCACTGATGAGTAACTCCCTGATGCTCTCCGCTACTTCGTCTCTCACCACCACGACCGGAATCTGGAGTCCTGCCCGGATCTCGTCGCCCATGCTCGGTGGGCCCATGCCCTCCGGCGAGAGCAGCAGGATCGCCGCCGCGTCGCGACCGGCCGCCACTGTCGCCTTGAAGTGAGGGTCACTGCGAAGCCCCGTCCCGTGAAGATCGTCCGGATCTCCCCACTCGACGACCACGATCTTGTTCGAGATGTCCAAGCGGGCGAAGTCGTCGTCTGGGTTGCCGGGGTTGCTCAGGAGATGACCGCCGTACACCAACTCCGCCGAGACATCGGCGCTGGCGGAAAAGCCGAACGGCACCCAATCTCCGCCCACGGAAAAGGCCTGGCCCGAGACGACCAAGCGGTTGTCCGGGCCCAACTCCGCACCTTTACGGATGGAGAAGGACTGGAAATAGCTACCTTGAGAGCCCGCCGGCTGTAACCCTAGGGCAGCGAACTGGGCCGCGAGGTAGTCACCCGCACAGCGGGCCCCCTCGGAACCCACCGACCTGCCCCCGAGCTGGTCGTCGGAGAGGTATCGGATGTGGGCCATGCCCCCGTCCAGACCGGCGGTCAGCGATTCTGGCGTCGGGCAGGTTTGGGCCGAGAGGCTCGCGAACGGAAGCACGAGGAAGGCCAGACTGGCCACGAATGTCTTGAACGAGGTCGTAATGTGATGACTCATCGGTTTCTCGCGGTCTTAGCCATTTCGATTGTGTCCATCAGCGCCTGCGCCCCCGGCGGCGACGAGGCTGCCGAGCCCGCCATGGAGCTGGCCAACCTCGCTCAGGAGGGAGCTCAGCTCGTGATGCCGAGCGAATCGCATCTCAGGAATGTACGGCAACTCACGGTGGGAGGAGAGAACGCGGAGGCGTATTGGGCCTTCGATGGCTCCATGCTCATCTACCAGGGCAACAAGCCCGACGCCGGGTGTGACCAGATCTTCCTCCTCGATCCGCAGACCGCCGAGTCCACCCGCGTCAGCAACGGCGAGGGTCGCACCACCTGTTCGTATTTCTATCCGTCCGGCGACCAGATCTTGTACTCGTCTACACACGAGCACGATGCGTCGTGCCCTCCCGAGCCCGATTTTTCGCTGGGTTATGTGTGGCCGATCTACGAGTCGTACGACATCTTCGTGGCCGACGCGACAGGCTCCAATCTCCGTCCGCTGACGGCGACCCCCGGTTACGACGGGGAGGCGACCTTCTCTCCCGTCGGTGATCGAATCGTCTTCACCAGCATGCGGGACGGAGACCTTGAGCTCTACTCGATGGCTCCCGACGGTTCGGACGTCGTGCGCCTGACCGATCGACCCGGCTATGACGGGGGAGCGTTCTACTCTCCTGACGGCTCACAGATCGTCTGGCGTGCGGAGTATCCCGAGGCGGGCCCCGCACTGGACGACTACATGCGGCTACTCGGAGAGGGCCTGATCCGTCCCGGTGAGCTCGAGATCATGGTGATGAACGCGGATGGCTCGAACCAGCGACCCGTCACGGCGATTGGCGGAGCCAACTTCGCTCCGTTTTTTCACCCGTCCGGTGACAAGATCATCTTCAGCTCGAATCATCTGGATCCCGATGGGCGCGAATTCGACCTGTTCATGGTGAACGTCGACGGGACAGGTCTGGAGCAGATCACGTTCACCGAGGGCTTCGACGGGTTCCCGGTCTTCAGTCCGGACGGGCGTTACCTGGTGTTCGGGTCGAACAGGAACAACCTGGGGACGAACGACACGAACGTTTTCATCGCGGAATGGGTGGAATAAGGGCTTAAGGGGGGCGGACGCGACCGCGCACCCCCGCCTCTGGGCGCTTCGCTCCGGACGCTGCGCGTCCGCCCAGCCTTGTGAGCCTTCCTGGACGCGGCAGGGGCGGCTAGGTAGGTGGTTTCGCGGGCGGAGGCTCGACTGAGCGAGCGGGAACTAGGCGGCAGATCCTCTTAAGGCGGATGTGTTGCGCCACTCGCGGCCTAATCGGGTGGACCCAGGACCGGACGCCTCACGAGGGGTTTGGCTGTCGCCCGGTAGGCGACGCGGCCTAGGTTGCAGATGCTGCGGTCTAATTCTCAGGAATCCCTGGGGAGATTCGCGGTAGAGTTATTAGTTAGAGCGCAGCTGGTAGACCGATGGCTTACTTCACCGAATCCAGCACCGCGCGAGGGTGCTTGGCTGCGACTCGCAGCAGGATCCTAGCCGGTCCCTGAGGCTGGCGACGGCCTTGTTCCCAGTTCTGAAGTGTCCGCACGCTGATCCCCAGAAGGGCGGCGAACTTCGTCTGCGAGAGGCCGTACTCCTCCCTAATCTCCGTGACATCTGGGTCTTCGAAGCTCGTCTCCCGGGCAGCCCCCTGCTCTCCTCGCAGAATCGCACCACCCTGCTTGACGCTCTCGACGAGCTCGCTGAAAAGCTCATCCTTCATTTGAACTCCTCCTTCACAAGGGCCACCAACACTTTCTTCTGCTCCGCTGACAGGTCATCCCGCTCACTCTTTGGGTACATCAACAGCATCAGGATCTCGCCTTGGCTCGTCGCCCAGTAGTAGATCGCTCGGACCCCACCGCGTTTGCCTCGGCCCGACCCCTGCCAGCGGATCTTTCTCAAACCGGCCGTCCCTTGAATCAGGGCCCCGGCCCCAGGGTCCTGCACCAGGCGCAGCTGAAGTAACCGATACGACTCGGCGTCCAACAGCTTCTCCACCTGCCGTGAGAAGACGGTCGTCTCTTTGATAACCATGGCTCAGTCTACGTCACTGGCGTACTATACGTCAACGGCGTAGCATTCGTTCCCAAGCTCTTGGACGCGTGCTCTAACAAGCGTATCTGGACTTCACCCCCTTGAGCGCAAGAGGCGGGGTGATGGCGGGGGTCGACTGCAGTCGTATCTCCGGCCCATTAGTGGACGCTGTTGAGTGTCCTGGCCACGATGGAAA
>Ga0114996_10000289_pt1 | contig 70580 bp, 72 predicted proteins | sample ArcticOcean_MG_C_4_FD_87039 | JGI IMG/M metagenome (GOLD analysis project Ga0114996, IMG submission 87039) | Marine microbial communities from western Arctic Ocean - ArcticOcean_MG_CB4_134 | ecosystem: Environmental > Aquatic > Marine > Oceanic | place: Arctic Ocean: Canada Basin | collected...
GCGGGCGGGGGGGGCGGGGGGGGGGGGGGGGGTCGGGGGCGGCGGGGGGGCGGGGGGCGGGTGGGGGGCGGCCGCCGGGGGGGGCGTTGCGGGAGTCTCCGCCGCGGGCGCCGTTGCACTCACGTAGGGCGCAACGCTCGGTGCAGCCTCGTCGTCAGTGGAGGGTTTCGCTTCGGTCTCTTCAGGCTCAGGAATGGGACGCGCCTCAACGCGTTGCGCCCGCATGGTCTGGCGGAAACGCGAGGTCTGCCGCATGTGGTCGGCGGTGTAGGGCAGGAGCGCCAGGTGCCGGGCGCGCTTGATTGCCCGCGTCAGCTTGCGCTGATCCTTCGCGATCAGGCCAGTCTTCCGGCGCGGATCGATCTTGCCCCGCTCTGTGATCAGGCGCCGCAGCTTCTCCACATCCTTGTAGTCGATGTGGAGAACTTCCTTGGGCGGGAAGATCGGCGCCTTGCGGCGTCCACGTCGCCGCCGCGTGCGCTCGATCACGCGCGGCACCCCGTTCGACGGGCCAGACGTCACGGGTTGAGAAGGCACGATCGGCGCGGCGGCCGGAGGTTCCGCGGGAGCGGTGACCACCGGCGCGGTGGCGGGCCGCGGCGCGGAAGCGTCCGCTGGCGGCGCGGGCTGTGTTGCCACCGGAGCTGGGTCAGCCACCGGGGCGACCGGAGCGACCGGCGCGGCGGGAGCGACTGGAGCCGGGGCCGCGGGCGTCGCGGGCTGCGTTGCCACAGGAGCTGGGTCAGCCACTGGGGCGGCGGGAGCGACCGGGGCGGTCGGAGCAGGGGCCGCAGCAGCGGCCTCCGCGGGTGGGCTTGCGGGGGCTGGCGCGGCGGGGGCGGGCGCGGCGGGGGCGGGCGCGGTGGGGGCCGGCGAAACAGGCGCGGTCTCAGCCGCGGGTGGCGTGTCTGCGACGGCCGGCGTCTCGGCTGGCGTCTCGGCTGGCGTCGGGGGAACCGCGCTCGGTGCCGCGTCCGTGTTCTCGTTCGTACCGCTGTCAGTCGTCATCAACTATTCCTCCGAAGAGCCGCTTCAGGCGCGGCCATGACTTGCCTGCTTCGCTGGTTCAACGCTCTACTCAAACGGCAGATCGTCAGGATCAACATTGGCCTGGTCCGGGGCCGGCGCGTCGAATCCACCACCACCACCACCGCCGCCGCCAGCGCCGCCGCCGCCGCTGCCACCACCGTCATCGTCGAAACCGCCACCACCACCACCGCCACGCCGGTCGAGGAACTGCACGTCATTCGCCACGACCTCCGTCGTGTAGCGGCGCTGCCCCTCTTTATCTTCCCACTGCCGGGTCTGCATTCGCCCTTCGACGTAAATCTGCGAACCCTTCGTCACATACTGGCTGACCAGCTCGGCGAGCTTGGCCCAGGCGACGCAGCGAACCCACTCCGTCTCCTCACGCCGCTCCCCATCCCGCGTCTGGTAGCGGCGGTTGACCGCCACGTTGAACGTGCTCACCGCTTGTCCATTCGCGGTGAAGCGCATCTCCGGGTCAGCACCCAGGTTGCCAATGATCTGCACTTTGTTCAGGCTGGCCATACTGGCCTCCCTCCCCGTACCGGCGCGTCTTTGCGCGGGCGCGTGCTAGTCGTCCTTGCGGACGATGAGGTACCGCAGTACCGACTCATCAATATTCAGATCTCGCTCGATCGCCACGTTTCCCGTCCCGGATTCCGCGCTGAACTCCGTAATCAGGTAGTGACCCTCAAAATTCCCCTTGATCTGGTACGCCAAGCGGCGGCGGCCCCAGTCGATCGATTCCGTCACCGTCCCGCCATGGGTGGTGACCAGGTCCTTCAGCCCTTCGAGGCGCTGAGGGACATCGTCCTCCGTCGTCTCCGGGCTCAGAACAACCATCATTTCGTAATCGCGTGCCATCATGCCTCCATCATCTCTGTGCGGTGTGGGCGCGACTTCCGCCGCGCGGAAAACCGTCCTAGCTGGTGATCCCCGGCACGGCGAACGCAGCAGCCATCTCAGCCACTTCATTCCGCACGGTGCGGCGGACCGCTTCGTTCTCAATATCGTCCAGAACCCGGCCGATCCAGGCAGCGATGCGCCGCATTTCGCCGGGGCCCATGCCCCGTGTCGTCAAGGCGGGCGTGCCGATCCGGATCCCGCTCGTCACGGTCGGTTTGCGTTCGTCGAAGGGGATCGTGTTCTTGTTGACCGTGATGCCTGATGCGTCCAACGCCTGTTCCACCGCCTTGCCGGTCACATTCTTGACACCGACATCGACCAGCAGCAGATGACTGTCCGTCCCGCCCGACACCAGACGCAAGCCAGCTTGTAGCAGCCCCTCCGCCAGCGCCTGCGAATTCTCCAGAATCGCCTCCCCGTAGGAGCGAAATTCGGGCGTCGCGGCCTCCCGGAAGGCGACCGCTTTCGCGGCGATGGTGTGCATATGTGGTCCACCTGAGGTGCCAGGAAAGACACCACGATCAATCTTCGTCGCCCATTCGGCGTTGCTCAGCATGAACGCCGACCGCGGCCCTCGCAATGTCTTGTGGGTCGTCGACGTGATCACCGCCGCGTGCGGCACGGGTGACGGGTGCACCCCCGCCGCCACGAGGCCCGCGATGTGCGCCATGTCCACCATCAACGTCGCGCCGGTCTCCGCCGCCACCTCCGCGCTGCGTGCGAAATCGTACTGGCGCGGATAGGCGGTTGCGCCGATCAGAATCACCTTGGGCTTGTGCTCGCGCGCTTGCGCCAACATCTCGTCGTAATCAATCTGCTCCGTCTCCCGATCAACGCCGTAGGAGACGAAGTTGAACCACTTGCCGGAGAAGTTCACCCGCAGCCCGTGCGTGAGATGTCCGCCGTGGTCCAGCGCCATGCCCAGGGCCGTATCGCCGGGCTGCATGAGCGCGAAATACGCCGCCAAGTTCGCGGCCGAGCCGGAGTGGGGCTGCACGTTGGCATGCTCCGCGCCGAACAAGCTCTTGGCGCGGTCGATCGCCAGCGTCTCCACCTCGTCCACAAATTCACAGCCGCCGTAGTACCGCTTGCCCGGATACCCCTCGGCATACTTGTTCGTCAGGATCGATCCCATCGCCTCCAGCACGGGCGCACTGGTGTAGTTCTCGGACGCGATCATCTCCAACGAGTCTGTCTGACGCGTCGCTTCGCGATCAATCCAGTGGGCAATTTCGGGATCGGCGTCCTCGAGGACACCCGGACGTGCGGTCTGCACCATGTCGTTCCCCACTCATGGCTACGTCGCGACACCGGGCCAACGACGCAGGCCATCCCTGGCGGATGACCGGTATGAGGTGGAGCCATCGTAGGCAGCCGGAGCGAACCCGGTCAACGCGATCCGACGCGTTCAGCCACTCCGCGTCAAGCGCTTGATTCCCAGCGCGACCAGGCAATGTCGATCGCGGCCAGCAATCCGCCACTGACCAGAGAATGCCCGCCGAGGACGAACGGGACGCGCGAGTTCGCCACGGCCTTCGTGAACGCTCGCAGCTCGGGGTGTTCGATCTCTTCCCATACCCCGGCGTCGCTCCAGAACCGATCGGCGCGGGACGGGTGCCAGTCCAGGTGCGCGAACAACGGGCGCGTGTCGAAGAAGACCGCCTCGCCAAGCTCCTCTAAGGAGGCCACGAGCTCCTCGGGCCCCACAGCACCCAGATGAAATCCCACGAGGCTGCGGGCTTGGCCGTCAGGCCGAGCGCGCATTCCTCGCTCCTCAGAGATGACCCGGATTCGCGACGCCGTCTCCCGCTCCAGCGCCTGCCAGACGGCGCTGCCCACCCGCCCAATCACCAGCATCTCTGACTCCCGCTCCGTCAGCAACTCCAACGCTCGCTCCACAACGCCAGTCTCCCGAATCGCCGCGACATCGGTCTTCAGCAGCAGTTGGTGGAGCTCCGCACCCAGATCAAAGCCCTTTGTCCCCGTCGAACGATCGGAATCCGCCAGCGCCAGAATCCGCAAATCCGCGGGCGTGTCAATGTCCAGCAATGCGGCGGCCGAGCGTGGCAGCGGCGTCACCTCCACGTCCGCCTCGTCCCGAAGCCACAGAGCCATCCCGTTGTCGCGGGCGTCGTCCGGCAGCGACAGCAGCGGCGCGGCTTCTGGGGTCGCCAACACATCCGCCGAGTAGAGGTTGTTCGCGACCGTCTCCCCAGCCTCGACGCGCAGGCGCAGCGCGCGCCAAGCGGCCACTGTGTAGCCGGGCATCCCAGATCCCGCGTAGCAGATCGGTCCCGCGTCGATTCCCTCCAGTACCGCGCGCAAGCGAGGGGCGAACGGCCCACCACTGTCATTCAGATCGATCTCAACGCCAGGCAAGGACTCGAAAGGCGTGGCATCCGTCGTCGCGATGATGATCCGCTCGAAGCCCGCTTCATCGGCTCGCTGCGCTGTGTCACGCAGAGTCGCCGCGCGCGCCGCATCGACGAGCTGCTCGATGACAGACTCTCCTTCGGACCGGTAGAACAGCAAAAAACAAGGCTCAGGCATGAGGGTCGCCGAAATCAGGCCAGAAGTCAGCCAGCAGTGGGGATGTCGATCCGCTCCAGCCGCACTTGCTCTTCGAACGCGGTCACCGTTGCGGCCTCGCACAACATAGTCCCCGGCGTCACGATCGTCGCCCGCCCAGCCGCAATCCCACGCCGCAGTGCCGCCTCAAAATCGCCACCGCTGATCAGCACGTCGATCGTGCCCGCCACCGTGGCATCGGTCCACCCCACCTCGCTGATCACGGTCGCGGTCGGCACCGTGGGTGGTGTGATCCGCCAGGCTCCCTCCGGCTCGAGGGCAAGCCCTGTGCCGTCGCGGGGCGTTAAGAGCACGATTCCCACGCCCACTTCGCGCAGGCGCACCATCGCCTCCAACTGCTCTTCTTCGGACTCCAGGTCGTCCGCCGCCCACCACTCCAGGACGGGCGGACTGAGACGTATGAGGTCCGGGTTCGCGCTCAGGGCCGCTCGCAGCGCGTCCCCCTCCGTATCGACGGCCGTGCGCATCTTGGCGCCGTTGGCATCGCGGACCAGGGTGGCGTAGACCTCAGGCTCCAGACCTGGCGGTAGACTGCCGCCGATCACGAGCCAGCCCTCCGGCGCGAACAATGTCGCTAACTTTTCACGCAGCACTTCAATCGAGGCAGGATCCGTCTCCGGTCCCGCGTTGTGGATCGTGGTCGCCACGTGCCGCTTGGTGTCGACAATCGTCAGATTCGTCCGCGTTTCTCCGGTCGTGGGAACGAAGTCGACGCTGATCCCGGCGTCGATCAGCTCAAGCACAAGGCGTTGACCCGCCAAGCCCGGTGCGAATCCTGTCGCCGTCGAAGCGGCCCCCAACTCCTGCAGTACACGCGAGACATTGATGCCTTTGCCACCGGCGCCGGACCGACTCTCCGTGACGCGGTTGGCCTCGCCTACGACCAACTGCTCGACCAACATTGTTTGGTCGATTGCGGGATTGAGAGTGACGGTGACAATCGGGCCAGTCATGGCTCGGCTCTCCACGTGTGTCGCGAGATTCTGCGGTCGGCACACCCTACCAAGTCGTACCTCCTCTGTCCGCCGCCCGGATGGCGCGGAGTACGGGGCAGCGCCATGCTCCCTAGTCTTGGCGAGGCTTAGTCTTCGCGGGCGAGGGCCCAGGTGTAGACCGCACGAGCCTCCACGTCCCGCAGCGCCTCGGCGCAGGCGCCCAAGGTCGCGCCCGATGTCGTGACGTCATCCACGACCAGTACCCCCCGCCCCTGCGCGCGCCGCCGATCCGCCGCGAACGCCCCGGCGACGTTTGTCCGCCGCGCGGTCAGATCTGGTTGCCGCGCCTGCTGCGGTACATGCCGCACGCGCAATAGCAGGTCTCCGTCAAACGGAATCTCCAGTCGTGTAGCCAGCGCGCGGCCTAGCGCTTCGGCCTGGTTGTAGCCGCGCCGCCTCCGCCTCCGGCCCGACATTGGCACGGCGGTGACGACATCCACCACGGCACGTTTCGGGGTTACCGCGTCCAGATCAACCTCCGCCACCAGGGGGCGGTCCAGACTCGACAGCCCTTCGTACTTCAACGCCAAGACCGCATCGCGGACGTTTCCCTCGTAGACGAACGCCCCCCGCAGGCCGTCGAAGCTCGGCGGATCGGTCTGGCAGGTGGCACAGATCTGAGAAGACCCTCGGGCCACCGGCGACCAACAGCGTGGGCAACGGTTCCCGTCGGCCCGCACAAATTCCTCAACACACAACGCGCAGAGCGGGGACCCATTGCGTTCGCAGACCGCGCAACGCGGCGGGAACAACAGATCGAGAGCGGCATCACGCCACACGACGACACGACGAGGGCTCGGCGAGAAGCCCAGGAAACGTGCACGACCAAGACGTCTGCCTACCAAACGGACGCGTCCAGGGAACGAGCGCACCGATATCCCCGCAATCTTCGCGGCGCCCGGCAGCCAGTACACTGACCGTATGAACCTCACGGTGCAACTGTTCGCCAGCCTCGCCGAAGCTGCCGGCCAACGATCCATCGCCCTCGAGGGCCTGCCCGACCCAGCGACGGTCGACGATGTCAGCGCCGCTGTTTTTCGGCGCCTCCCTCAGCTCGAAGAGCTTCGCGAGTCGGTCATCGTTGCCGTGAACGAGGAATATGTGCGGGGGGAGTTCCCGGTCCACCGCGAGGATAACGTCGCGCTGATTCCGCCCGTAAGCGGCGGAGAGGGCAGGCCGCCCGTCAGCGGCGGCGAGCAAGACGCCGACCCTCATTTCCTCGTCACGGAGCAACCCTTGGACGTACAAGCGCTGCATGACCTCGTGCTCTGCCCTCAGGCGGGAGCGGTCTCGCTCTTCGTCGGGGTTGTCCGCGACAACAATCTGGGACGCCAGGTGGACTACCTCGAATACGAGGCCTACCCGCCGATGGCAGTGAAGAAGATGCGTCAAATCGCCGCGGAAGTGGCTGAACGCTGGACGGTCAGCGATGTCGCCATGCAACACCGCACGGGACGCCTCCAGATTGGCGAGGCCAGCGTGGCCATCGCCGTTTCCTCACCCCATCGCAAGGAGGGCATCGAGGCCTGCCACTACGCGATCGACCGGCTCAAGCAGATCGTCCCCGTCTGGAAGAAGGAAGTCTGGACCGACGGCGAATCCTGGATCGAGGGCAGCCTCGCACCCCAAGATGAGGCGAAGCCTGCTCCCAAGTAGCGAAACCTCACCGGCGGGCTACCAGCGCGGGGAGTCCCACTTACTGGGCTTGCGCCCTGGATCCCGTCGTTCGGTCTTCGCGGTCGCGCGCGTGCCCGTGCGATGGTCACGCGTATCCAGCCGGTAGACCTGTCCGATCTCGTGATCCAGCAGTCGAGACGCGAGCCGCGGATCGAGCTCCTCGGGGTTCAGATTCATCGTAATCACGGTCGGTTTCGCCTGGAGATAGCGGTACGAGAAGAGTTGGTAGAGCTTCTCTTGCGCCCAGGCCGTCGTGGAATGCGCCCCCAGATCGTCCAGCACCAGGAGGTCCGCGGCGCGCAGGTCGTCGAAGACATCGTCGAACGAGGCGCTCTCGTTGGGGTTGTAGGTTCGGCGCAGGTGGTCGAGCAAGTCTGGAACGACGGCGAAGTAGACCTTGTCGCCAGCGTCCAATCGCGTCCCGGCAATCGCCGCCGCCAGGTGCGTTTTGCCCGTGCCCGTTTCGCCGACAAGCGTCATCCAGCCCTTCGGCGACGATGCCCATTCCCGACAGACCGCCCGCACGAGGGCGAGATTCTCCGCCTCGTCATGGGTCAGCCCGTAGCCCTCGACGCGGAATCCGTCGAAGTCGTAGCGCTCCAAGCCCGACCGCTGTAGACCGCCGATTTGCTTGTACTGACCCTGCGTCGAATCCGCTGCGCCCGGTTCCGCCATCAAAGTTGGGAGCGCGATCACGTGTGCGCCTGCGAAGCGACGCAGCAGCGTCGCCAACGGTCCCGGCAGCAACTCCGGTTCCGCCCCCGAAAGCACGACCGTCGGCAACGCCACGCTCTCACGGTGATTGAGTAGTTGGAACAGCTTCTCCTCCGCCCACGGCGTCAGATTCGCGGCGTCGATGTCGTCCAGAATCAGGAACGGGGCGCTGCGCACTTTCTCGAACAGCAGCGGGAACGGCATATCGGCGTCTTTGCCGTAGGCGGCGCGCAGGTGATCGAGCAGGTCCGGCACGACGAAGTACAGCGCCGCTTCACCCCGCGCGATGCGATCATTGGCCATCGCCGCGCCGAGGGCCGTCTTCGTGCCAGCAACACCACCCCAAATTACGAGCCAACTCGGGAGGTGGACCGAGGTCAGCTGCACTCCATCGGCTTCCACGACCTCCCGCCGGGCGAACCGCTGGGCGGTATCGAGCGCCTCGGCCAAGTCCGCGCCATCACCACCTCGAAGAAACGCGAACGTAAAATCGATCAGGGGACCAAGATTGCTGTAGCGCTGGAGGCGGTCCGACTCTCCGGACTGCCCTCGACGGCGCGCGCAGACACACGGCACAACGGCGCCAAACTCCGGATCGCCCACATCTCGGTCGAGCCGCACGAAACCGCCGTCATTGCAGAGCGCGCACTCGGGCGGCTCCCGCTCAACGGGCAGATCCGCCTCAGCGTCGGATGAGGTGTTCGAACCGAGAGTCTGGTCGCCGGCGATCACTTCGCCCAAGCGCCTCATCGCTTCGCCCTTCCCGATCCCAGCGTTCTAGGATCCGCTTCACGTACCGCCAGTTTCGTTTGTTCAATTCCTCCGACTCCAGGAACGCCTCCACAATCCATTGCCGGGAATAAAGCCCCTCCGCCTCCGCCAACTCCCGCCCGATCCCCGGCGTAATCGGCCCCACGACCGACTCATACAGCGCGTAGATAGTGTCGCCGCGCGCCTCCGGCGCCGGACGTCGTACCAGCTCCCACGGCACCGAACGACGTAGCTCTCCGCGTTGGATCCGTTCCGCGGCCCGGCGGTCACCGTCGCTGTTCAGCGTGATCAGCGCCCGCTCGCCGTTCGCGTCCCGTGCATCGACAGCCAACACCGTCCCGCGCGCCACAGCGCTGTCGAGTCCGCGCCGGAACGCCACCTCAACCTCTTCGCCGGGGCAGACCGCGGCCAACGTCTCAATCAACGCCCGCTCGGCTCGCAGCGCGTCGACCTCCACCAAGCGTGGATAGCGGCGCTGCCTCTGCACCGCCGCTGCCGCGTAGAGACTGACGACCAACTCCGCCGCGTCGTCGACCTGCGGGAAGACCGCCGTCAGCATCGCCGCCGGAATCGGGACCGCTTCAGCGCCCGCTGGAAATCCCCTGAAGGGCTGGCTCTTGCTGCTAGTCATAGGAAACCAGTGTTAGTCGTCATAGGCGTCCAACGACCACTGCGCATCATCGGGCGAGCCGTTCGGGCCCGTGCCCGGTCCCGCCATGCCCGATCCGGACCCACCAGTCGCCGCGCCGCCATCACCCACACCCGCGCCCACGGTCAGCCCGGCCTGTTCAGCCAGATCGAGATCGCTGCTGTCGGAGTCGTCGCGCAGGAAGAAGTCTTCGAACTTCGCCAGACGCTTCACGAAGCGCAGATGCACGGTGCCCGTGGGGCCGTTGCGATGCTTCGCCACAATGATCTGGGCATCGCCGTTGGGATAGGCCTCCGGCTCCTCCGGATGCATGTCGTCCCACTCGTCCGGCGCCACGTACATGTCTTCGCGGTAGATGAACATCACGACATCGGCGTCCTGCTCAATCGATCCGCTCTCGCGCAGGTCCGAAAGCATCGGCACGTGCGGGTGCCGTTGCTCCACGGCACGCGACAACTGCGACAGCGCCAGCACCGGCACGTCTAGCTCACGCGCCAGCTCCTTCAACGACCGCGAGATGTGACTCATCTCCGCCACGCGGTTCCCATCCGCGCCCGTCGACGATCCGGCGTGGGTCAACTGAATGTGGTCGACGACGATCAGATCCAGTCCCACATCGTTGGCGAGGCGTCGCGATTTCGCGCGCAACTCGGCGATCGTGATACCGGGCGTGTCGTCGATGTAGATCTCCGCCCGCGAGAGACGGCCAATCGCCCGGCTGATCCGGCCCTCCTCCACCTCGCTGTGCTTTCCCCACGGCAGCCGCTGGAACTCCACCTCCGCCTCCGCCGACACCAGCCTCGACGCCAACTGCTCCGCCGACATCTCCAGGCTGAAGAGCGCCACCTTGCCCCCCTGCCCCAGCGCCAAATTCTGCGACATCGACAGCGCCAGCGCCGATTTCCCTACAGAGGGTCGCGCCGCCAGGATCACCAGATCGGAACGCTTCAAACCCGTGAGTAACTTGTCGAGCTCCGCGAAGCCGGTCCGGGCCGGTTCCGCGAGCCGCGGATCCGACTCGTCCGGTGGCCCCAGGAAGCTCTCCAGCAAGTCGCGCAGCACCACGAAATCGCGCAGCCGTTCGCCGCCACGCAGGGCCATCAAGAGCGCTTCCGAGCGGCCCAATCCCTCTTGCAGGTTGGGGCCACCGGCATAGCCGATCCGGGCCATCTGCCCCGCCGCCTCGATCAGGCGTCGATAGACAGCGTCGCGCTGCACGATCTTGGCGGAGTACTCCACCCCAATCGCCGTAGGCAACTCCGCCACGATGTGACTGATGTACGTCAGCCCGCCGGCATCTTCCAGGACCGTGCGGCGCACCAACTCATGCGCCACGGTGACCTGGTTGATCGCCTCGCTGCGATCCCAGAGCGCCAGCGCGGCATCGTAGATCAGTCCGTGTCGCTCTTGGAAAAAGTCCTCGGGTTGCAGGAAGGCGGCCACCCGCGAAATCGCTTCCGCATCCACCATGAGGGAGGCGAGTACGGTTGCTTCCGCTTCGGCATCGTTAGGTGGCGCCTGCTCTACGACCACTGGACCCCTCGTTCAGGGGTCCGGCCGTGGCGAGGCCCCCGCTAGTCGCTCTTCGCTGTCTCCGCAGTAGAGGCTGTCTCCCCTTCGGAAGCGGCCTCCGTCGCATTGGCTTCTGACCCGACGGATTCTGAGCCGCCGGATTCTGACTCGTTGCCCGCCTCGGTGGCTTCCGCGTCCTCCGCGTCGACCGCTTCCACGGCCTCCGCGATGCTCAGCTCTCCACCGTCTTCCGATTCCACATTGACCGTCACGTCGGCGAAGACGTTCCGCGTCAAGCGAATCTTGATCGCTTGCGATCCCAAGGTGCGGATCGCCTGCGACAGCTGCACCTGCCGGTGCTCCACTTCCGCACCGGCTGTTTCGCTCAGCTCCTTGGCGATGTCCAGCGCCGTAATGGAACCAAACAGCCGCCCTTGCTGACCGACCCGGGCCCGCAGCGTGATGGTCACGCCGTCGATCTTCTCCGCCACCAACTTGGCGCCGCCATCGAGCTTTTCTTGACGGACGACGTCCGCCTTGGCCAGCTTGTCGACGCGTTGCATGTTGTGCTTGGTCGCGGGAAGCGCGAGTCCGCGTGGCAACAAGAAGTTGCGGGCGAACCCGTTCTTGACGTCCTTGACCTCGCCGACTATCGCCGTGCCTTCTACTTCTTCAATGAAGACGACCTTCATCGCGAGCCTCCACAAACACTGCCAACAACGGCGGTGAGCCGACCTGTTTTATCTCGCCCACCAGTTGTCGCACATGACGACTGATGGGACTGCGGATAAACCCTTATTGCACACGGCAATCCAGCTCATCCACACCGAACTGACACGATAACCCGATGCGTCACCAGGCTAAAGCAGTTCTGTCACAGTCCGCTTGACCGCAAGTCGTCACACACCGAGATGAACTCTCGCGACGAACAGCGCGCAGCCTCTCCTTATCCCACCGACCATTTGGACTTTAGCACACACGTTCTGCCAGGGAGAGAATCCCGCATCGAGTCGCTGGCACGGTCTGAAAGGGAGTGAGCGACGTTCTGCTGCGCAGTCGAACCCCGCCGCTCGCGAAGCGTTTATTCGCCGTCCATCACTCGCGGAAGCGTCTCACGGTAGGCAGCCGTGGCGTTCTCGACGGAGCAATCGACGACGTCCCCACCCAACCGCAACCGCGTTCCTCCCACCCGACCTAGATCCACCGCTCGCACGCCCGCTTCCGCCGCCAGCGCGACAACCGCCTCAACCTTCGCGGGCGCCACACTCACGATGGCCCGCGCCCCCGCTTCGCCGAAGAGCGCCGCATCTAGTCTCGATCCAAATTCCACTCCCGGCGCGTCTAGGCCAATTTCTCCCGCGATTGCGCACTCCACCAGCGCCACGGCCAAGCCCCCGTCCGCCAGATCATGCGCCGACTGCAGGAGTTCCTCCTCTGCCGCCCGAGTCAGGAGACGGATGAGCGCCAACTCCGCCTTGAGATCCACTTCGACTGCCCCAGCTTCGTGCCCGTGCTCAACGGCCAGGTACTCGCTGCCGCCCAAAGTCGCCGCCTCCTGCGCGACCTCGGCGCCGAGGAGGAAGACTGTGTCCCCCTCGTCGCGGAAGCCCATCCGCACCACCTTGGTCACGTCCTCAATCAACCCCAGCATCCCGATCACCGGCGTCGGCGTCACGGGACCGCTCGGGGTCTCGTTGTAGAGCGAGACATTACCCGACACGACGGGCGTCTCGAACATCCGACAGGCATCGCCGATGCCCTGCACCGCCTGCGACAACTGGTAGTAGATCTCGGGGCGCTCCGGGTTGCCGAAGTTCAGGCAATCGGTCACGGCCAGGGGTCGCGCGCCCGTACAGGCCACGTTGCGCGCCGCCTCCGCCACCGCCCGCGCCGCACCCGCGTGCGGATTCAGGCGCACCGCGCGGCCGTTGCCGTCCGTGCAGAGTGCGATGGCCCGCTGCGTCCCCTTGATCCGCACGACGCCTGCATCGCTGCCCGGCACGAGGACGGTGTTGGTCAGCACTTGTTGGTCGTATTGCTGTGTCACCCAGCTCTTGTCGGCAATGTTTGGCGCCGCCAGCAAGCGCAGGAGGGCCGCGTTCGCATCCGCAACGTCGGGCAATGTCGACGGATCGAAACGCGCCAACGCCGCGTCCGCTTCCCCTTGCCAGGCGCCCCCCTCGTAGCTTGGTGGTCCCGTCAGCAGATCGACATCGATCGCGGCGACCTCCTCGCCGTCGCCGATGATGCGCGTCAGGCCATCCGCCGTCGACTCCCCGATGATCGCCGTCGTCAATTCCCAGCGCTCGAACAGCTTCCGCACATCGTCCTCGTGGCCCGGCTTGACAAGCGCCACCATCCGCTCCTGCGACTCGCTCAGCATCACGTCGTACGGCGTCATCCCTGCTTCCCGGCGTGGCACGGCATCGGTATCCAAGCGCAGGCCCGTGCCGCCTCGCGCCGCCGATTCCACGCAGGCGCTCGTCAGCCCCGCGGCCCCACAATCCTGGAGCCCCTCGATCCAATCGCTGTGCTCCTGCACGAGTTGGACGCAGGCCTCCATCAGGAGCTTCTCCAGGAACGGGTTGCCCACTTGCACCGCGGGACGACGCTCCTCGCTGGCCTCATTCAGCTCCACGGAGGCGAACGTGGCGCCGTGTAAACCGTCTTTCCCCGTGTCCGCACCCACCACCATGAAGACGGCGCCCGGCCCGCCTGTCGTCGCACCCACCAGCGACCCCACCGGCGCGATCCCCACGCACATCGCGTTGACCAAGGGATTCCCGCTATAGCCCTCACCGAACACCACCTCACCACCCACGTTGGGGATCCCCAAGCAATTCCCATAGCCACCGATCCCGGAAACGACACCGGAAAACAAGTGCCGATTGTGCGGATCATCCAACGGACCAAAGCGCAACGAATCGAGCAAGGCGATCGGGCGGGCGCCCATCGCGAAGATGTCCCGCACGATGCCGCCGACGCCGGTCGCGGCGCCTTCGTACGGCTCGATCGCGCTGGGATGGTTGTGCGACTCCACCTTCATCACCACCACCCAGCCGTCGCCGATATCGACAGCGCCCGCGTTCTCCGTGCCCAGTTCGGTCAGGATCTGCGGTCCTTCCGTGGGGAAGTAGCGAAACAAGGGCTTGGAATGCTTATAGCCGCAGTGCTCGCTCCACAGGGCCCCAATCATCCCCAGCTCAACATCCGACGGCTCGCGCCCGAGCCGCTCCCGTGCCTGCTCATACTCGTCGCGGCTCAGCGCGATCTGTGCCAGCGTCTCGTCGCTCGCCGACGTCTGACTTTTCGATCCCGGTTCAGCCATCAGCTCCACCGCTCAATGATCGAACGCCAGATATAGAGTCCGTCTTCGCCACCGAGCAGTGCCTCGCTGGCGCGCTCTGGATGCGGCATCATTCCCAGCACATTTCCCGTCGCGTTGATCACTCCCGCGATATTGTCGCGCGATCCGTTCGGGTTCGACGCTGCGGTCACGTCGCCATCGGCATCGCAGTAGCGGAACACGATTTGACGCGCGGCTTCCAATTGGGCGAGCGTCTCGTCGTCGGCAAAATAGTTTCCTTCGCCGTGCGAGATCGGCAGCATGAGCGCCTGGCCCTCGTCGCAGGCAGCGGAGAAGCCGGTGTCGCCGCGCTCGACCCGCACGTACTGCGGTCGACAGCGGAACTGCAAGCTGTCGTTGCGCATCAAAACGCCGGGCAGCAGGCCCGCTTCGCAGAGGATTTGGAAGCCGTTGCAGGACCCGAAGATCGGCCGCCCTGCTGCCGCGTGGCGTTGGACCGCCGGCATGATCGGCGCGAACCGCGCGATCGCGCCGCAGCGTAGGTAGTCGCCGTAGGAGAAGCCGCCGGGGAAGATCAGGGCATCGTAGCCATCGAGATTCGTCTCTCGATGCCAGATCAGATCCGCTTCGTGACCCAGAATGTCGCGCAGCGCGAACTGGCAATCGCCCTCGCTCCAGGTACCGGGAAAAACTAGGACGGCGAATCGCAAGACGCGCTCCAGGCCGCTCCAAGTGGGCCCGTCCAGCGTGGACGGCCACTGACTTTGGCGAGCGTAGCAGCGCTCCTCGACTGCCTATACCTCTCGGGTGTCGAAATGCCATGTCACGCGACTTCTGACAAGTCGCCCGCACCTTCTCGCCCAGATCCCGAGGCCAGGCGCTGGTCTAGCGAGGCGTCTGACCTGTTCCTGACGACCCAGCGGAGTTCGGCAGAGCGCCGCCATCGACGGGGGCATCGCTCACCGGCTGTGGCGGTGCGGTCACACTGCTCCCGCTGAGGCGCGGCGCCGACCCCTTCCGCTCCGCCTCGGTCGGCTCGGGATACTCGATGCGCGGGTGATAGACCCCACGCAACGTCACTTTGAACGACTCCGCGATCCGGTGAAGCTGACGAAAGGTCAGATCCGTGTCGTCGAATTGCCGTTCGGCCAAACGCTCGTTGATCACACCGTCCACAAGTTTCTCGATTGTCTCCATGTCGCGCTCGCGGCTCGACCGCACCACCGCCTCGCAGGAATCGGCCATCATCACGATCGCCGTCTCCCGGCTCTGAGGCCGCGGACCGTCGTAGGTAAAGATCGCGGGGTCGATGCCCGGCTCCGCCCGCTCCGCTTTGCGATAGAAGTACGTCACCATCCGCGTCCCATGGTGCTCCGGCACGAAGGCCCGCACCACGGACGGCAATCGCTGGCGCTGGGCCAGCTCAATCCCCCAGCGCACGTGATCTTGGATCACCTCGGCGCTTTCACGCGGGTCGAGCGAGTCATGAGGGTTCCCCCCCTCCGCCTGGTTTTCGATGTACATGTGCGGCTTCGCCAGCTTGCCAATGTCGTGGTAATACGCCCCCACGCGGACGAGGAGTGAGTCCGCCTCAATCTCCGTCGCCGCACGCTCCGCCATCGTTGCCACCAGCAGCGAGTGATGGAAGGTACCCGGCGCCTCTTCCTGTAGCCGACTCAAGAGTGGTTGAGTCAGCTGCGCCAACTCCAGGAGCTGCAGGCGAGTCGTGATCCCGAAGGCCACGCCCATGAAGGAGAAGGCGCCGATCGTCAGCACTGCCGTCGCGGAGCCTGAAACGAGACCGGCTAGGAACAGATACAAGACCTCATTCGTCGACCGGTCAGGATCGAACAGCCAGAACGCCACTCCCACCATGAAAACCGTCCCACCCACCGCCACTCCCGTCAGTCCGTACTGCGTCAGCCGCTCCACGCGATACGACGCATAGACTCCGGCGATCGCCGAAAAGAGATAGACCGCGAGGGGTCGCACGGCTTGGATCCCCAGCGGAGCCTCACCCACGCCATAGTCCGGGTGCACGATCGCCGCGACCCCCGCCAAGACCGAGACGATCAGCGCGATGATCACGGCCAAAGTCCGGTCCAACAGGGCGGACACCAACACCGCGGCCATCCCGATCGGCAACATCAGCTCAAGCGCCTTGCCATCCTGCTCCGGCAGCACCAGCGGCACGATTAAACGCGAGATGCCCACCGCACCAATGACGAGCACACCCAAGAGAATGAGCCGCCGGTCGCTGGACGCCGCGTCCGGCGTAGCGACCACTAAGTAGGCCCCCAAGGTCACCGCCCCGGCGATGGAAAGAATCATGAGCGCGATCAGATCGTCGCCGGGAACGCCGCCGCTCTCTGGATCCATCTGCGCCAACGCTTCCGCCGCCAGCGGATCCACCTCCACACCGACAAAGACAATCTCTCGGCCTTGCTCGAAACTGCGTTCCACCGCTGCCACGGCATCGCGGGCTGCCTGGCGCGCCTCCTCCGTCGCCACCTCATCCTCGCCCACGTTCGCCAAGATCAAGCCCGAGACCAGCTCCGCAATCACTTGAGCTTGAGGCGTCGTGAAACCGAGACCCACGGCACCAGCAACATCCTCCCGAGCCGTTGCGAGCTCATCCTCAGCAATGTTCGACGTCAGCACATCGGTCAGCAACTCGATCGACCGATCCTTCACACGGCTCCACTGCCCGTCCGAGAAGGCCAGGATCTGGAACTGCGATCGCGCACTGGCATCTTGAACTGGGATTCGGGCGAGGGCTTCGGTCTGCTCCGACTCGCTCAGCAACGGGCCGCGGCGCACGTCGTCCACGTCATCCAGGTAGTTCGAGAGCACCGCGACCTGGGCCGTGCGGACCCCCGCGTCAAAGGCCAGTCTGATCGGCACCTCCTCCGCCGCCGCAACACGCTCCTCTTCCGTGAGGATTTCGGAGCCGAAGCGCAGATCGTTAAAGGTAACGATGGTCTCATCCGCGATCTGGCCGACGCGTGGAAATTCCTGCGCGGCTTTGATCGGCACCTGCACGAGCGTCAGTCCCACGGCCAGCGCAAGGACGAATGTCGCGACGCGGAACGGCGTGTAGAACTGAAGGGACGGCATCATTCCTCGGTGCTACGGCCGGGCCTCGGTGCTACCGCCGGGCCTCGGTCTTGAGCCTCGGCATCGGCGGGCTTCGCGATCTGGCTCATTCGAGGGTGCCACCCAACCCCTCAATCTGGCCCCTGCAACATAGCGGGAAGCCAGAATGCGGGCGACTCATTCCTCGCTCAGTGGAATTATTCCCCCAGCAGCTCCGTCACAACCTCGTTCACCAAGCGCCCATCTGCCTTGCCGCGCAGCTCCCCCATCAACGGCCCCATGATCTTACCCTTGTCCCCGGCTCCGCTGGCGCCCACCCGGTCGATCGTGGCACGGACAATCTCTGCAATCGCCTCACGACTCATCTGTTGCGGGACGTAGACCTCCAGGATGACGATCTCCGCCGCCTCTTGATCGGCCAAGTCGTCGCGGCCGCCGGCGCGGTACTGTTCCACACTATCTTCGCGCTGACGGATCTGCTTCTGCACCACCTGGAGCACCTCAAGGTCATCCAGCGGCTCCCGCTTCTCGATCTCCGCGTTCTTCACCGCGGCTTCCACCATGCGGATCGTGTCCCGACGCAGGACGTCCTTGGCCTTCATCGCGGTCTTCACATCGTCGTGGAGGCGCGTTTGGAGTTCGGACACAGGTTCACCCCTCAACTACACCCGGAGCAGTGCGTCGCACGCCCCGCGTGAGAAACGACAAAGCCGCCGGGTCAATCGGCGGCTCGCCGTACATCGCCAACGGACCCGGCTAGTCCGCCGACGGCAGCACCTTGGGCTGCATCAATTCCATCTCGCGGTCGTCGGCCTTGAGGTCGCATTCACCGGGCTTGATGCAAAGCACCTCAATGCCCGTCTCTTCGTCCTTGTATCGCTTGCCAAGTTGCACGGCCATGTTAGCTCTCCGCTACTTCTTCTCTTCCAAGGGGGTATCGCCGTGGCGCAGCTCAGCCTCACCCCCACGGGTGACAATGAACTCCGCGCCGCAATCGGGACAGATATAGCGCTTACCGGTCTGTGCAGCGGGCATCGCTTCGCTCCTTCTCGGGCGCCAGCGCACCCGCACTTCGTTGGCGCTACCGCGCCGCTCACGTGTTCACAGTTTCTGTCGAAATCGGGCGAGAGTCCATCGCCGCCCCGACTTTTCGCATCCAGGTCTCTACGGCGTGCCCTGCCCCGGCACGATGTTCTCCGGCAGCTCCAGGGTCAACAGCCACGAGAAGATGTCCGCGATATCGTCATCGGATATCCGATCATCCTGGAATGCCGGCATGGTTCCGCGCGGGCTACGGTATTGCTCAATCACCTGGTCCAGCGAAAGGCCGGTACTGGCGACCGTCGGGCCGATGCCGCCTTCACCGTTGTCACCGTGGCAGATGGTGCAGCCGTTGGCGAAGAACAACTCTTGTCCGTGCTCAGGATCGCCGAGCAACTCCGCCGAGACGGCCTCCGGCTCCACGGGCGGGCCAGCGTCGTCCGTCTCCACGGCCTCGGGCTCTTCCACAGGCTCCGCCCCCGGCACCGCCGCCTGATCCGCTTCCACCTGGGCGGTCTCCGCCTCCTCGACGATGCCCGCTGCTACCGCTGCCGCCGCGCCACGATCATCCGGGGCGCCATCGAAGTCCTTGTCGCTGCATGCCGCCGCGATCAACGCTCCGGCGAGCAGCGCAAGCAGCGCCACCGTCCAGCGAGAGCGAGGGAACCAGGTCCAGACATTGGCCATTTTCAGGAGTCCGTCCTACGAACTAGGACCGCTGACCGCAGCTATCCTTCGTCAGCGAGACGACGGGAGTACCGACCGGTAACCCTTGCGCGAACCGCGACTCTGCCGTCTCAAGAAGCTCTTCCAGCCCGGCGATTTGGTCTTCACTGCCACCGGAAGCGTGGGCATCGGCCAGGGCGAATTCCAAACCCTCTATCGCCTCTTCGTCCTCGTGTATCGCCTCTTCCAGCGCGAATTCCCACGTATTGCCGGCGTTCGTGGTGATCAGGGTCACCAAAGTGCTGACCTTGAAGTCGTTCAGTGAACCGCCCTGCGCCACCGCCCAGGGTGGCATCGGTGTGCCGTTCCGCCCGCAGCTCACGGTGTCGTGGATCCGACCTTGAATCGTCCCGAGGGCTCCAATGCTGCCCGACCGGAAGGCCAACGTGTTGGACGGCTTGTTTAGCGCCGGACCGATCAACTGTGGGTTGCCCGTGCTCCCGAGGCCATCGTTTCCATGGCAGATCCGACAGTTCCTCGCGAAAAGCTCCGCGCCACGCACCGCGTCCTCGATCAGCGCCTTGTCCTGCGCCTCAGCGCGCCGCCCGTCATCGAACCAGACATAGGCGCCCAACCCCGCCACGCCGAGGAACATCAGCACGATCATCGCGAAGATTTGCTTCTGGGTGTTTTGGCCGGTCATCGGTGTTTCGTCTTCCTCCGATGCCTAGATTTGGTAGGGGACAGTGCGCTGGGGGTTGTCTTGGTCCCCCTTGCGAATCGTGCCGGTATCGACGGACAGCGAGCCATCTGCTTGGACGGAAACTTCCATCGTGTCCATCGGGCGCGGCGCCGGACCGAAGACCCGGACGCCAGCCTTGGTGTATGTCGAACCGTGGCAGGGGCAGCGGAACCAGCCCTGCGAGCCCTCGAAAGTGAACGTCGACTTCCAAGGTACTGTGCAGCCAAGATGCGGGCACTTCCACCACAGGGCGAGCAAGCCGCTGTCGCCTTCGAAGCCGAAACCCCCGTGGGTGCCATCACCTTCTTGCAGATTAACCAGCCAGAACTTGCCCAATACCACCTGTATGGGATTTGCGCCTTCCTCCGGAACCAGCGTGGACGCCACGGCAATCTTGCCACCAAACCCTTGCACGCCGCGTGGCCAGAAGAACGCCAAGAAGGCCGAGAGCGCCCCGGTCAGCCCGAACCCGAACACCCCCCAGAACATCACTTTGCCAAGCTGCCGCCGGGTCATCTCCATACGCTGCGCGCGTCGGCGCTGCGCCTTGGTCACCATCGCCCGTTCGGGCGGCGGCGTGTCGGTCACGATCTCGCGGCGGGACGCATCCATGTGCGGTCCACGCGCCGAACGACCGCCGGATGAGGGAAGGTCATCGCTGCGCACGATTGTTTGCGGTCCACCTTCGCCGGTCCCGGTACTCGCCGGTGTCAGGTCCGTACCTGGCGTCGCACTCGCGGACGCAGCGCCATCGTCGGCGGCTTCCGCGTCTTCGTTATTGGTTGGCTGGTCGTCGGTCATGTCTTCAGTCATGAGGTGTTTCGCTTACTCCACCACGACAATGTCCCATGGCGGGCGCAATTCCTGGCCCTGGCCGCGGAAGGCCGTTCCCACTGCGGTCGTCACGATGTAGACGGCGATAAAGCCGCTGAAGATCAGCAGCGCGATATCGCGGCGCGTCTTGATCCAACCCAGATAGCCCTTGGTGAACTTGAGGAGAACGATCGGCAGTCCCACCATCGTGGCCACGGGCACCAACTGCTGAGAGAGGAAGCTGGGGAAATTCAAATTCAGCAGCCATGGAGACTCCGTCGTGCCTGGAATGCCCAAGGGGATCGCTCGCCAATTCTCGAACAGCTTAAAATCACCGATCGTGAACGAGACATCGTCCCAATTGATCCCAGCATCCAAGCCTCTGAGGTTGCGGAACCAATCGAGCCATCCAGGCCACTGGAAGTCGGAATTCAGCCCCGTTCCCTGGATGAATGTTTCAGTCCACTCCACATGCTTCGAACCATCAAACAAAATCAGCCAGACCGTCGCGATGGCGGCAATCCCGAATCCCCAGAGCGATATTCGGACGGCGTTCTGAGTCCCAAACCAGATCCCTTGCGAGTCATTGTTCCGATCCCAGTAGGGAACCATAGCCAGCAAGATCAGCGCGACTGTCGGCACGATTACCCCGGCCCAGGCCGGTTCCATGTGCAGCAGTAACTCCTGCAAGTTGAGGAAGTACCACGGCGCCTTGGACGGATTCGGCGTCGTGTCTCCGTCCGCGCGGTTCAGCAGCGGCGCGTCCACCATCGAGGACAAGACCAAGAGCGACAGTGTGAACAGCACCGCAGCGATGAACTCGATGAAGACGAGGTCTGGCCAAACCAGCACCTCCTCTTCGCGTTCGCGTCGCGGGCGCCTGCGTACGGCTGCCGCTGCCCGAGCTACCATCGTTCGCCCTTCACCAGGCGGCGCAATGCGCCGCCGGTTCGCGCGGCCCTAAAGCGGCCGCGCCAGTCCCCCATCGCGTCTGACTCGCCAGAAATGCACGGCCATGAAGACCGAAATGACGAGCGGCAGCGCGATGACATGCAATGTGTAGAAGCGGATCAGAGCCGCTGGGCCAACTTCGAAGCCCCCCAGGAGCAAGAACTTACTTTCATCGCCCATCACCGGCGCCGAGCCAATCATCGTGGTGCCCACGGTGATCGCCCAGAAGGCGAGCTGATCCCACGGCAACAGGTACCCGGTGAAGGAAAGCAACAAGGTCAGGACGAAGAGCACGACGCCAATGATCCAGTTAAACTCCCGCGGCGGCTTGTACGCCCCCGTGTAGAACACCCGCATCATGTGCAGCAGCACCAGGATGATCATGGCGTGCGCCATCCAGCGGTGCAGATTGCGCAGCAACTGGCCGAAGCGGACGTTCGTCTCCAGCGCCTGGATGTCCTGATAGGCGCGCTCCACGGAGGGCACGTAGTAGAACATCAGCAAGACGCCCGTCACCGTCAGCCCCAGGAACATGAAGAAGGACAGCCCACCCAGGCAATAGGTGTGCGTGATCTTGACGTGCGTGCGGTGAATCCGCGTGGGGTGCAGGTGCAGGAAAACGTTCGTCGCCACCACCAGCATCTGATTGCGGGGCGTGTTGGGGTATCCGGTCCGGAAGATCGACTGCCAAACGTAGTTCCGGAAAATGAGGTCATAAATGACCTCATTAATTCCTTTCCCAGGCGGCCGCTCTACATTCGCCATTCCGGCCCCTTACCTTTCCCACCAGCGGCCCAGGACCACCATGGCCCCGAGAGAAAACAACATCGTCAACCCAACGAGCGGAAGCTCCATGATTTCGGAGCGAAATGGGATATCCAGCAGGACTTCCACGGCTCTACTCCTCGCTCTCCGCACCGAACCAGTACGGACCACCAGTTCCGAGTCATATCATGACGCGTGCGCAGCCTACGCGCATTCGTGATGAAACGTGCAATCGAAAATCTACGACCGCCCCTGGTGAGTGTCAAGCAAACCCGCCAATGGGAAGTGGCCTTGATCGCTATCTGGAAAGCACGGGGAAAACCGGGGAAAACTGACGAAATCAGAGCCGACGGCGGGCTCAGATCAGGGCGCTAGGGGCGTGCGATTCGGACGGATCCCGCTCCCTCACCCGCAACCACTGCCCCAACCTCCAAAAACTCAGGGACGGCGCTCAGGATCGACCCGACATCCTGCCGGTCGACCGCGACGATCAGCCCCACCCCAACGTTGAACACGTGGGTCATCTCGTCATCACTGATCTCGCCCGTCCGGCGAATGAGCCCGAACACTGGCGGCTCCGGCCAACTGCCCTGCTGCACGGTGGCCTCCGTGCCATCCGGCAAAATCCGCGCCAGGTTGCCCTGGATGCCGCCTCCCGTGATATGCGCGATCCCCTTCAGGTGCTCCAGGACCGGTGCCACCATGGGCCAATAGCATCGGTGCGGATGCAACAATGCGTCTCCCAATGACTCTCCCAGTTCCGTCCGCACTTCGTTCAGAACGCCCGCCTCGCGCTCCGGATTGGAGCCACGTAGGTCAAAGATGCTGCGCACAAGGGAGTAGCCATTCGTGTGCAGGCCCGTGCTGGGCAGTCCGAGCAGGATGTCACCGGGACCAACATGCTCCCCCGTGATCTGCCGCCCCTTCTCGACAATGCCAATGATCGTGCCCGCTAGGTCAAAGTCCCCGTCCCGATACACGTCCGGCATGTCCGCGGTCTCACCGCCCAACAGCGCCGTCCCCGTCTCGCGGCAGGCCGTCGCGACCCCCTGGACGATCTCCACCTTCTCATCCTCAGTCAGCCCACTGTTCGCCAAGTAGTCCAGGAAAAACAGCGGCTGCGCGCCCGCGGTCAGAATGTCGTCCACACAGTGGTTCACCAAGTCCTGCCCCACCGTGCCGAACCGTCCCATCATCCGGGCGATCAGCACCTTCGTGCCCACACCATCGGTCGATGCGACAAGCACGGGCTCCTTGTAGGCCGATAGATCGAAGAGTCCGCTGAACGGCCCCACGCCCCCCATGACCTCGGGACGCGACGCCTGAGCAGCCAGCGCCTTGTAGCGCGGAATCAGGCGATCGTTCGCGCCGATGTCGACACCGGCCTCGGCGTAGTGCGGAGCGTTCTGCGGATCACTGGGCTTCGGCATGCGTCTCAACATTCGTTCGGCAGCGCTGACCGTCGTAAGCGGCACTGCGATCTAGCAACAAGCGCCGCACAGAGGCGTGGCTTAGCCCCGCGCCTCTTCTTCGATCGGATCAGAGTTCAGAGTGCTAAACACCGCGACGTTCGCGACCGCATGTGGCGAATCCCCTTCCAAGGACTGGTCGTCGGTCTCCAGCGAGAACTTGTCCATCTCCAACTGCACGGGGATGGGGTAATCCCCCGTGAAACAAGCGGTGCAATGGGTCTCTTTTCCCGTCACGGCGCGCTTCAGCCCCTCAAGCGAGAGATAGGCCAAGCTATCGGCGCCAATGTGCTCGCGAATCTCCTCCACCGTAAAGCGAGAGGCGATCAGTTCGCCGCGCGACGCCATATCGACGCCGAAGAAACAGGCGTGCCGGATCGGCGGCGCCGTAATCCGGACATGGATCTCCGCCGCGCCTGCCTGCCGCAGAAGCTGCACGATCCGCGGCGTCGTCGTCCCGCGGACGATGGAATCGTCCACCACGATCAGCCGCTTGCCACCGATCACGTCGGGCAGGGGATTGAACTTCAGACTCGCGCCCAGGTCGCGTAAGTGTTGGTCGGGTTGAATGAAGGTCCGGCCCACATAGCGGTTCCGCACCAAGCCCTCCACGTACGGCAGCCCGCATTCTTGCGCGTAGCCCACCGCATGCGACGTCGCGGAGTCCGGCACGCCGATGACCAGATCCGCGTCCACATGCGCCTCCCGCGCCAACTCCTTCCCCATCGCCATCCGGGCCGTGTAGGCCAACTGGCCATCCAATTTCGAATCGGGACGGGCGATATAGATCTGCTCGAAGATGCAACCCGCCGACTCCGCCGGCACGGCCACCTGCTCCGACTTCAACCCGTGCTCGTCGATCGTAATCAGCTCGCCGGGCTCCACGTAACGCAGGAAGGTCGCGCCGATGTGATCGAGGGCGCAGGTCTCCGACGCCACCACGTAGCCACCTTCGATCTCACCGATGCACAGCGGTCGCACGCCCAGCGGGTCGCGCGCCGCCATCAGCGACGTCGGCGTCAGCAGTGCCAGCGAGAAGGCTCCCTTGAACGTCGTCATCACCTGGGCGAAGCGATCGGCCCACGATCCGGCCAACGACAATAAATATTGCCCGATGATTTCGGAATCCGTGGACGTTTCGAAGCGGTGCCCTTCCGACTCCATGTTGGCGCGGATCTGCGCCGCGTTGACAATGTTGCCATTGTGCGCCAACGCCAGCCGCCCCTCAGGGCTCTGCATCAATAGCGGCTGCGCGTTGCGGAAGTGGCTAGAGCCGGTGGTGGAGTAGCGGGTGTGGCCAATCGCCGCGATCCCTTGCAGCGGATCAAGCGCGTCTTCATCGAAGACTTGGGAGACCAGTCCCATTCCCGTGCGAAGCTTCAGGCGTGCACCATCTGTCGCGCAGATGCCGGCGCTTTCCTGCCCACGATGCTGAAGTGCGTAGAGTCCGTAGAAGGTCAAACGGGCGACATCTAGTTGCGGCGCATAGATACCGAAAACTCCGCAGGCTTCTTTGATCTGGTCGCCCAAGCGTCCCCTCCATTTGAAGGGTCCTCACACGAGAGGAGAATTCCAACGCACCAGACGCCTCGGAGGCGTGATGGGCCCGAGTGTAGCACGCATGCTCTTAGCGTCTCGACATCCGGCGCCTCAGCGGCACCGTAACGACCGGAACTCACTCGCCCCACCAAGGACGCACAACCGATTCAGGACGGCGTTCCGCCTTCGGCACCTCGCCAGCGACGATGCTCCACCATCAAACAGCGGTCCTGCACCGCGGCCAGCCCCGCCTCCCGCGCCCGTTGCATTCCCGCCGCGTTCGTGATGCCCAGTTGCAGCCAAACAGCAGCGGCCCCGCGCACGATCGCCCCATCGATCGCCTCATCCGTCTCCAGCGACCGCCGGAAGATGTTGACCAGGTCGATCTCAACCGTGTCCGGAATCGCGTCGATCGAGGGATAGACTTGCTCCCCCAAAATGGGATCAGTCTCCGTGGGGTTGACCGGCACGATGCGATAGCCCTGCGCCTGCATGTATCGCGTCACGCGATGGCTGTCCCGCCGTTCATCGCTCGACAAGCCCACCACCGCGATCGTCCGCGTCGATTCCAAGATTGCGTCGGTGGGTTCTTGACGTTCAGCCATGGGGCTACCAGATCGGGCCGCGGATTGGGGCGTCACTCATTGCGGAGAGGGCCTCGGCCACGTCCCACACCACGTCCAAGCCCTCTTCCTCCCGGCTCCGCGAAACGTTGTAACTGCCCAGCTCTAGTCGCTTGCCGCTCTTCTTCACCAGCGTGATCTGCCACTGTGCGATGTCCAACGCCGGATCGTCGCCCTCCGCGTGGCGTTGCGCCCGGGCCACATCCTCCACCACGAACTCTCGGATCTTCCAGAACGGCACCAGCTCATTCGTTCCCACGCCGAGTCCCAGGAACTGCTGCTTGAACGAGACGTTGTTCCCGTCCCGGTCGACCACGACATGCGCACCGAAGACCGCGAACACCAACGTCAATCCAGACATTGGCAGCAGCAGCACCGCGACAAAGAGCATCACCGGTAGCACCCAGAACGGCAACGACTCCGTCCAGGTCACGATCACCGCCAGCAAGATGGCCGTCAGCGCGAGCCCAATGAGCGGAACGACCACCGCCGACCGCGGGGGACCGATCTCGATCCGCTCGGGCCTGATTTTCGCCACCCGGCGGTGCAGGAGCACATCACGCCGCTCGAGCGGATCCTCGCGGAGCTCAGGGAGGTAGCTTTTCGCCCCTGCCTCATCAAGCGACAGGTCATCGGCGCTCGCATCCTCGGGCACAACCGCGGTGCGCAGGTCTCCGGCATCAGCCTGATGGGGGGAAGTGGTCATGACATGGCTCAGTATATCCGCGCCCCGACTGATGCACCCGAAGCAAGTGACACCCGGCACTGTTCTGATTCAAGCGGGCTGCCCCCGCGCTGGACGCTCGGATCGACCCGCTCGTATGCTCGAACCATGGATCGTTCACGACTTACCGGCACCATCTTGATGGTCGCGATGGCGGCCCAGGTTGTGCTCTTCCTGATTGGCGCGGCGCGGCGATCGTACGCGGCCCTCGCGATTCCCATCGCGCTCATGGTCACCTTCCTCTCGGTGCTGGGCTTCTGGGTGGGCTGGACTCTCGCCTCCATGGAGGACGACCTCACCGGTCTCGAATTCGAAGCGGAACCCCTCGACGAGAACTAGGCACGCACCGACGTTCAGTCGGCAACGCAGAACGGGGCACCAGGCGATCTTGCCCCCAGGCCCAAGCTCAGGACATCCACTCCGGGCCCGAGACGCGCCGCACGCCGCCGGTCCCCAGCCGCCTCAGCGCATCCCGCACCGAGCCTTGCCATCCGGGCGGGACCAGATCGGGTGCTAAATCCGCCAGCGGTGCCAAGACAAACGAGCGTTCGCGAATTGCCGTGTGCGGGATCGTCAGCGCAGCAGTCGCCACAGCCGCGTCCCCGAAAATCAGAATGTCGACGTCGATCGGCCTTGGTCCCCAGCGCACGCCGGGACGACGGCCCAAGCGTCGTTCCACGTTCTTGACCAACACCAAGAGATCGTCAGGATCCAGCGATGTCTCCGCCTTCGCCACGGCGTTCAGAAAGGTCGGCTGCGCGTCGATCCCTGGCGCCGGCAACGGCTCCGATTCGTACAGGTCCGACGCCGCGATGATCGTCATGTCCGGCGCCGTCCGCTCAATCGCGGCCCGCAGGTTGGCGCGACGGTTGCCAATGTTCGACCCCAACCCGAAGTAGACCTCAGTCACGTCCCATCCCCTTCTGGATCCCAGCCGCGGACGATCGCGTCTGCCATCCGCGCCACGCGCACCATCTCCTTCACATCGTGCACCCGGACGATATCGGCGCCATTGGCAATGGCCAGGGCGACGGTTGCTGCCGTCCCCTCCAATCGCTCCCCGACCGGCAGGTCCAATACCTGCCCAATCGTGCTCTTCCGCGATGTCCCCACCAAGATGGGCCGACCCACGTGGCGCAGCTCGGGCAGCCGGCGCAAGATCTCGAGGTTCTGCTCGACACGCCAGCCGAAGCCGAAACCGGGATCCACGATCACCCGATCCGGCGCGATGCCCGCACGCTGCGCGATCGCCAACGACTCACGGAGCCCAGTCCGAATGTCGCCGATCACGTCCAGATGGGGACGGTCACGCTGGTTGTGCATGGCGACGACCACCGCACCATGCTCCGCCGCGACGCTCGCCAGCGTCGGTGCTGCTCTGCCATTCCCTCGCAACCCATTCACATCGTTCACGATCGACGCACCCGCTTCCAACGCCGCGCGGGCGACTTCCGCCTTCGTCGTATCGACGCTGATCGGGACATCCAAATCGTCAACCAGTCGCACGATGACCGGCACTACCGAATCTCGCTCCGCCGCAGTCGAGGCGGGCTGAAACCCCGGTCGCGTCGACTCCCCGCCCACATCGATGATGTCCGCACCCTGGTCCACCATCGTCCGTGCCCGCTGCACTGCCTCGTCGATACTGGCCACGCCATCCCCGGAAAATGAGTCCTGGGAGACGTTGATGACGCCCATGAGGAAAGTCCGCGACCCCCAAGCGAACTCCCGCCCGCGAATGGAAGTCGCCGCCGGGTACACCTTGGGAACCTGCATCGACATGGGACGTGAACTCACTATCCGATCGGCGTTTCCGTCACGATCGGCTTCCGCTCGTCACCGGTAGTCTCCAATCGCACCATGCTGCTGCCCTCCGGAAGCGCCCCGACCTCCAGGGACAGCTCCGTCGCCTCACCGTCCTCCATCCGCCAGATCCGCACCGACGGCGGATCCTCCGCCAGTGAGACCAGCAGCCAATAGGGCCAGGCCTCCGGCGTCTCCAGCATCCGCGAGAAATTGGAGTCCGTGGGAGACGGTCGCGCTTCCGTCATCGTGTGCGAGTGATAGACCACGAAGAGATCCGCGTCTTCTTCGTCGATCATCCGAAACAGGTAGTGGAGCTCTCCCGCCGGAATCGAAAACCGGTAGGGGCTCGCCTCCGCGTTCGTCGCCCGGAACAGCTTCAACCGCCCCTCCTTGCCCCGCACGATCACACCGCAGCACTCGTTCGGCTCGTCCTCGCGTGTATGCGCCACCATCTCATCGATGAACGCCTGCGGCAGCGTCACGCTCTCGGCCATGCGATTTCCCCTTCGATGCATCTCACACGCTGTCCGCACCCAGTTAACAAAATACCGGCGGCTGCGTGCCGCCGGTATCACCTATTCAGCCTCTCCGTCAGGAAGTCAACGCCCATTGGCGAGGAACTGTGGGAGTTCGCCCTTCGGTGCCTAGCCCTTCGGTTGCGATGTCGTCCGCAGGTACGGCTTCACGGTGGTGTAGCCGGGGAACTTCTCGGCGGCATCCTCATCGGAGACGCCGGGCAGGATCACCACGTCATCGCCCTGCTTCCAGTTCGCCGGCGTCGCCACGCTCTGGTACGCGGTCAGTTGCAGGGAATCGATCACGCGCAGAATCTCGTCGAAGTTGCGCCCCGTCGACGGGGGATAGGTCAGCGAGATCTTGAGCTTCCTGTCCGGCCCAATGATGAAGACCGAACGCACCGTCGCCTTGTTGTCCGCGTTGGGGTGGATCATGTCATAGGCCTCGGCCACCGCGCGGTCGTGGTCCGCGATGATCGGGAAGTTGACCGTCGTCCCCTGGGTCTCGTTGATGTCCGCGATCCACTCCTTGTGCGAGCCGAGGGGGTCCACACTGAGGCCGATCACCTTCGTGTTGCGCTTGTCCCACTCCGGCTTCAGCTTCGCCACAGTGCCGAGCTCCGTGGTGCAAACCGGGGTGAAGTCCGCCGGGTGCGAGAAGAGCACGCCCCAGCCGTCGCCGAGATAGTCGTAAAGGCTGAGCGTTCCCTCACTGGTCTCCGCCGTGAAATCCGGAACCGTGTCACCAAGTCGTAATGCCATCGTTTCTCTCCCAGCCACTTTCTTCATCGCGCGACCATCGGTCCCGCTTCAGTTGCGACAAGATAGCGAATCAGCGCGACGGGCGGATCGCCCCACGCGGAGGAACTTCACAGACGATTCATCTGGAGTAGTACCCGACCCGCTCACCGCTACCACCAAACTTTGCCCTCAATCTCTTCATCGCCCTCAATCTCGTCATAGTCCCGCGCCCAGAGGCCGGTTGAGATGTACTTCCAGCCCCCATCCGCCAGCAGCACGACGATGTGTCCTTCGTCCAAACGTTCGGCCAATCGTTGCGCCGTGCGTACGGCCGCCCCAGCCGAAATCCCCGCAAAGATCCCTTCATCCTCAAGCAGCCGTTTGACGATCGCGAACGACGTTCGGCTGTCGATCACAATTCGGCCGTCCAGGACGGATTCGTCCAGCACCGGCGGCACATAGCCTTCGTCCAGACTGCGCAGCCCTTGCACCAAATCCCCCGGATGGGGCGCCGCCGCGACGATCTTCACCTCAGGCCGTTGCTCCTTGAGATAGCGGCCCACGCCCGTCAGAGTCCCGCCGGTGCCCAAGCCAGCAACGAAATGCGTGATCTCCGGGCAATCGCGTAGAATTTCTGGGCCCGTCGTCTTGTAGTGGGCACCGGGGTTATCCGCGTTCTCGTATTGCATGGGCATGAACGCCGACGGATCTTTGGCGTGCAGCTCCTTCGCCATCGCGATCGCCCCGTTACTGCCCAGCTCTCCGGGCGACAACGTGACCTCCGCCCCGAAGAACGTCAGCACGTCCCGCCGCTCCACACTGACACTAGCTGGCATCACACAGTGCACCGGATGCCCGTAGATCCGCCCCATCAGCGCCAGAGCGAGCCCCGTGTTTCCTGAGGTCGGTTCCAGGATCGTCTGACCGGGTTGCAAAGATCCATCCGCCCGCGCCGCCTCGATCATCGCCCGCGCGATGCGGTCCTTCACGGAGCCCGTGGGATTCTGTCCCTCTAACTTCACCCAGATCGAGACGCTGTCCTTCGGCGACATCTTGTTCAGCCGCACAAGAGGCGTGTTTCCGATCAGATCTAGCACAGAATTCGCGCGGGTGGAGGGGGGCGCGATCATTCGCTGCGAGTCCCTTCGCCGCCCGGCCTGGCGCCGGACGACCGTTTGTCCCTGGCTCTTGCCGGGAGGAGTGGCTAGCCCCCAGCCAACGCCGGGAGAATGGCCAGCACGTCGCCGTCGTTGAGCTCCGTATCCATCTTGTTGAGGAAGCGGATGTCTTCGTCGTTGAGGAAGATGTTGACGAAGCGCCGCAGCTCTCCTTCTTCCATTAACTGATGCCCAATACCAGGATGGTCTTCCTCGATCGACACCAACAGCGTGGCGACTGTCTTGCTCTCATACTGCAGCAACCTCTCGCCGCCGGTGAACTTTTGCAGCATCGATGGGATGCGCACTTCGACAGGCACGGGCTCGACCTCCGGGTTGTGATGGGCCAACTCCTCTCGCGAAGAGCCAGCTCCGTACGTGGTTTCGTGGCGTTAGTTGCTGGAAGCGATTGGGCCCTCGTGGAACGGCGAGCCGCAGAACTCCTCGTAGTCGATCAATTCCGTCACCGTCGGCGCCTCGCCGCAGAGAGGGCAAGCGGTGTCGCGCTGGATCTTGACCGTGCGGAAGTCCATCGCCAGTGCGTCGTAGAGCAGGAGGCGGTTCTTCAACGGATCGCCAACTTCGAGGAGCAGCTTGATCACTTCGGTCGCTTGAATCGCCCCCACGGTCCCGGGCAAGACACCGAGCACACCGGCTTCCGCGCACGAGGGCACCATCCCCGGTGGCGGCGGGCTGGGGTAGAGGCAGCGGTAGCAGCCCTCCCCTGGGAAGAACGTTGTCACCTGACCTTCGAAGAGGAAGATGCTGCCGTCCACCAGGTGCTTACTCAGCAGGTAGCAGGCGTCGTTGACCAAGTAGCGGGTCGCGAAGTTATCGGCCCCGTTGACGACGATGTCGTACTGGCCGATCACCTCCATCGCGTTCTCGGAGGTCAACGGCTCATTGTGCTTGACGACCGTCACGTTGGGATTGATGTCCGCAATGCGGTCCGCCGCCGAGTCCACCTTGGGCCGGCCGACGTCCGACGTGCCGTGGATGATCTGACGTTGCAAGTTGCTCGTATCGACGACATCGAAATCGACGACCCCGATCGTGCCCACACCCGCGGCCGCCAAGTAGACCAGTACCGGCGAACCAAGACCACCCGCGCCGATCGCCAGCACCTTGCCCGCTTTGATCTTCCGCTGCCCGGTGGGGCCCACCTGGTCCATGATGATGTGGCGGCTGTAGCGCTCCACCTCTTCTGGCGTCAGCGCTTCGCCGCCCGCGATGGCGGGGATCACGGAGACCTCGTCGCCATCGTTGACCTCAGTCTCGCCGCCGCCCAGCGTTCGGATCTCGTGGTTGTTGAGGTAGACGTTGACGTGTTCCAGGATCGTCCGCTCTTCGCTGAAGACCATTTCACCGAAGCCCGGGAAGCGCTGCTCCAGATCGGTCAGCACGCCGACGATGTCCGACCCATCGGCGTCCACGAACGTGCGGTTCCCCGTCAATCGCCGGAACGGCGTGGGGATGTAGACCTTCACACTCATCTCGTCCTCCTCTAGGCATCGCAGACTGCGACGCCTATTCGTTTCTCTGCTCTGCCTTACCGACTGCGCGACCCCGCGCGGGAACGCGGCGGCGCCAGATTGACACTCAAATATCGCTCTCCGGTGTCGCAAATCATCGTCACGACCCGTTTGCCGGCACCCAGCTTCTCAGCCACCCGGCTGGCGGCTAAGACATTCGCCCCGGAGGAGATGCCCGCGAGAATTCCCTCTTCCCGCGTCAGGCGGTCGGTCATCTCGTACGCCTCTTCGTCCTTGATTCCCACGATCTCGTCGTAGATCTCCTGGTTGAGGACACCCGGAACAAACGAGGCGCCGATCCCTTGAATGCCGTGAATGCCAAACCGGCCCCCGCGCAACACGGGCGACCGCTCCGGCTCCACCGCCACAATCATAATCTCCGGATTGCGTTGCCGAAGTACCTCACCCACACCCGTGATTGTGCCTCCGGTCCCCACCGCCGCCACGAACGCGTCAATTCGCCCCTCCGTCGCCGACCAGATCTCTTCTGCCGTCGTTTGCCGATGAACCTCGGGGTTCGCCGGGTTCTGGAACTGCTGCGGCATGAAGTGGCCGGGCTTCGAGGCGATCTCCTCCGCCGCATAGACCGCCCCACTCATCCCCTCGATCGCCGGCGTCAAGATCAGCTCCGCGCCGAACCGCTCAAAGAGGCGTTGCCGTTCCACGCTCATGTCTTCCGGCATCGTCAGGACGATTGAGTATCCTTTCACCGCCGCGACCATCGCCAGACCGACGCCGGTGTTGCCGCTGGTCGGCTCCACGATCGTATCCCCGGTCGTCAGAGCCCCTGACGCCTCCGCCTCCTCCACCATCGCGATCGCGATGCGGTCCTTCACGGATCCGCCCGGATTGAGAGATTCCAGCTTGCAGAGCAACTCCGCGCCGCCTGCCGGCGCAATCCGCTGCAGCCGAATTATCGGAGTCGCCCCAATCAGGGCGACCACGGAATCCACGATGCCTGGCTGTTCGGTCGTCACGTCAACTCCACTATCAGTTCGCCTTGGATTTCGGTGGCGAGTCCAGCATCAGATTGAGTAGCGGCCCGTCGCCGCCACGCCGGCGCGAGCCAAGTCCGCCAAGCTACGGCTGGAGAGCACATCCTTGATCTGCGTCTGGACCAGCTCCCACATCTCGATCTGGGCGGCTGAGCCCGAGCAGGCCGGATTCGCATTCTCCAAGCAGGCCCCTGGCGTGATCGGGCCGTCCAAGGCCTCCACCACCTGATCCATCTGGATCTCTTCCGGCCGCATCGCCAACTGGTGCCCACCCTGCGCCCCCCGCACCGACCCCACGAACCCCGCCAACCGCAGCGAGGCCAGTACCTGTCCAATCAGCGATTCCGGAATCCCCTGCCGCCCAGCAATCTCCCCACTGGGAATCGGACCGCGCCCCTCGTTCTGGGCGAGGTCGATCAGGGCACGGATGCCGTAGTCGCCTTTGCTGGAGACCTTCATGGTGGGCCAAAATCGCTATGAAACCGATTTCATTCGGTCGCCGACTGGAATCTGGACCAGAATGGTAGCATTTCAATCGGCGCAGGAAACGAGTCCGGGTGGACCAGAATCCGGACTATTTAAACCATATTACTTTGGTATGCTCGCAGTCGCGCGACGGATGCTGATGCTGGTCGCCGTGGACAGCCGGTAGACAACGGCTCGGGGAGATGGGGCTTCGACATGGTCACTGAGGCATTCGACGTAGAACAGAGCGCCGCCGCGCTCGCCGCGCAGCATCCCGCCGAGATCATCGAAGCCGCCCTCCAGCGCTTCAGTCCCAAGCTCACCATCTCCTTCAGCGGCGCCGAAGACGTGGTGCTCGTCGACATGGCCTCCCGAGTCGGCCTGCCCTTCCGCGTCTTTTCCCTGGATACAGGGCGGCTACACCCCGAGACGCTGGAGTTCCTCGAAACCATCCGCGACCGCTACGACGTCGCCATCGAGACGTTTTTCCCCCAGCCTGAGGCGGTGCAGCAACTCGTCGAAGAGAAGGGGCTCTTCTCCTTCCGCCGCGACGGCCACCAAGAGTGCTGCGGCATCCGCAAGGTTGAACCCCTCCGCCGCGCCCTCGCCGACGGCGTCGACGCCTACGTCACCGGCCAGCGCCGGGACCAGAGTCCCGGCACCCGCGACGAGATCCCCGTCGTCCAGCTCGATCCCGGCTTCTCCGTCGACCCGGACCGCCCGCTCGTCAAATGGAACCCGCTCGCCAATTGGAGCTCGGCCCAGGTCTGGCAATACATCCTTGAGCACCAAGTCCCCTACAACCCCCTCCACGACCAGGGCTTCAAGTCGATCGGCTGCGCCCCCTGCACGCGCGTCACCAACCCCGGCGAGCACGAGCGCGCCGGTCGCTGGTGGTGGGAAGAGGCCACGAAAAAAGAGTGCGGTCTTCACGCGATGAATCTGGATAAATGAACCTGGATGACTAAGCAGGCCTGACGCCCCATCGGCCCGCTTAGACAACCAGCAGCACGACCGGCGCCGCGAAGATCGCCCCAATGAACGTTGCTAAATGCCGCCGGTCCTGCGACGCCCACCTCGCCGTGCGGTTTACCGCGTTGACGTAGGGCCGATGCGTCACCGTCAGGACAAACAGGGCAGCGGCGGTCGCCATGAAGGCCACTGTCAGCACGACCGTCGCCGTCGCCCCGCTTTCCAAGACAGATGAGGCGAACAGTGTGTCGGCCAACGTCGTGATGTTCGCGCCCAGAACGTAGGGAACGATCGCCTCGCGCCGGATCAACCCCTGGCGCGCCAGCGGCACCAGCAGGGTCAACGAGACCGCCACCGACAGCGTGATCAGTGTGATCCCCGCCCCCAGCCCAAACATCGCCCAGCGCCCGTTCAGGCGCTCCCGGTTCGAGGCCAAGCGGCCGCTCGTCGACTCCGCCGTCGGTAGCGCCCGGTCGAACAGTCGCAAGGCCGCGAGCATCAAGAAGATGCCCACCAGGAACAGCACGATGTCTGGCAAAGCATCCCGCAACGGATCAAGGATCGGGTCGTAGACCGCTTCCATGAACGAGAGCACGGGCGCAATCGCCCCGATCTCCACTCCGTCGAACCAGCCTTGATCGAGCGCCAGCCAGCCCACGATTCCCACCGGCACGTACGTCGTGATCGTCACCACCAAAGAGACCACTCCCACATACACCCCGTCCGCCAGCCGCCGCCCGCGCAGATACGAAACGAATCCCACGACCAAGACGATGAACGACGCTCCCAACCGCGATCCGACGATCTGCGCGAAAGCCTCCACCTCACTCAAGACCCCGGCGTCCTGCAGAGTCAGCGCCGTCGCCGCGATCGGGGAGCCACTCAAGACCAGGTAGGAGCTCAACCAGCCCAAACCCACGAAGTTCCACGCCCCGCCCGCGCCGACCGCCTCGAACACATCGACGAGGGCGCCCGCACTCAGCACCAGAATCCGCAAGGCAAAGATGAACGCCAAGATCGCGAGCGGAGCGGCAACCAGCGGCCGCGCGGGCGCCCCCCGCCAGGCCGGTCGTCGCCCGCCCCGGACCCGGCCTCCGCTGGACCGACTCGCCTTGAGCGATCCACTCGGTCCGGGAGCGGCCGGTGTTGGCGCAGGGCTCAGAGCAGCGTTTTCGTCGCTCACGAAAGGCTCCAGGCAGAAGGGGTGGAGGGAAAGTGTACTAAAGCAGTCATCTTTATCAAGATTGGGAGATACGCCAGAAGTGAGGCGCCGAGATCAGTGCGATCCTCCTCCAGCCGGGCGGCAGCCCGGCCTGCGCGGCTGGCATAAGCACCCGTCATCCGCGCCCTGATCTGACGTTGGCACCGGGGCGCGAGCTAGGAGAACGCGGCCTCGATCGCGAGACGCAACTCTCCAGCCTCGATCCGCCCTTCCGCGAGGACCACATCTCCCGCCATGACCACCGGAACCCGGTCCCCATACTGCGCGACGAGGTCCGGCTCCGCATCCACATCCCGCGCCTCCACCATCAATCCCAAGGGGCGGGCCAAAGTCGCCAGCTCCAGCTCCGCCGTCTCGCAGAGGCTGCAATCTTCCCGCGTATAGAGGACGATCCGAAGCGGCGCGCGACCACTGACACGGGCACGGCCCGAATCGCTCACGGCTTGCCCTGAGGCTTGCGTGGCTTCCCGCGTCGCACGCGAACCCGCTGACCGGGCTGCCGAATTTTGGTCCTCGTGCTCCCCGTTACCCCGCTCCTCTTGGGGCCATCGTCCGAGTCGCCGCCCCTCGAAGGACCGCGTTCCGCGCGACGAGTACGCCCTTCTTCGCGCGCTTCTGCACGCGACGTCACGGCCTGCGTCTGGACGCTCCCGACTCGAGGTTGAGGATGCTTCCAGAGGTAGTACGCCATCCACCCGGCGGCCAGCGTCGTCAGGATCGCCAACAACTGCGGCACCGACAGCGACGCCACGACGTCTTGCTCATCCGTGCGCAAGAGAGCGAGGGTGCCCCGGATCACGGCGTACCCCACCACGTACGTGATGAAAACCCAACCGTGGCGCACCCGTCCCGTCCGCCAGAGCAGAAGCAGTGTGCCAAACAGAATCAGATCGAGGATCGGCTCGTAGCCACCGGCGACGGGATGCACCGCCACCGCCCCCTCGCCAAGCTGTCCGATCTGCCCCCGCGACCACGTCTCAACGGCCGGAACCTGGCCGTCCGCGATCGCGGCCCAGGGACCATCGGTGTTGGGATGCGTGTAGCGGAACGCCCAGGGCAAATCGCTAGCCTTGGCGAAGTGCTCGCCATTGATCACGTCGCCAATTCGGCCCACCGTCTGCCCCAAAAGCATCCCCGGCGCGGCCGCGTCCAGCGCCATCCAGACGGGAAAGCCTTTGCGAAAGAATGTCACATAGAGAAAGCCGCCGAGCGCTCCGCCGATCATTGCGCCGTAGACGGAGATGCCACCGTCGGTGACGGCGAAGATGTCGCCCACGTTCCCGATCTGATCGGTGTGCTCCAGGACCCACAGCAGCCGCGCCCCAACGATGCCCGACGGCACCGCGACCAGCGCCACCGCCATGCCATCGTCCTCGGGCACCCCGATCCGCTTTATATAACGCAGCGCCAGCCAGACGCCCGCCGCAATCCCCACGGCCGTGAAGAAGCCATGCCACGTCAGCGAGAAGCCGCCGCTGAAGATCTCCGGGTTGATGTTGATGTCGATCGCAGCCACGACATCCAGCATTACTCGTCCTCATCCTCTTCCGGCGGCGCGTCCGGCGATCCGACAGCCCGCGCCAAGTGTCCCATGTCACGGCGCAAGTTCACGCCATGTCCCGCCAACCCGGCGAGATAGGTTCGTTCCGGCGTAATCTTCGCCCATATCCGTCTTCGGGGCACGAAGAACGTTATCAATAGTCCGGACAGTCCGGCGACGATCGCACCCCAAAAGACCCACGCGCCCGGATCCTTGCGCACCGTCAGCCCCGTGAACTCCCGCGGACCCAGGAACGTATATTCGAAATTCTCAATCACGATCGACTCGCCAAGCTCGATGTCGACACGGGGAGTCGCACCACCCAACCCCAATCCCAGCCGCGGGGCGCGCGCGATCTCCGCGGACTCCGCGCTGCCATCCTGCTCGGCGGAGTAGACCAGGTCGACGCTCTCCCCACCACGGGCTTCGAAGGTGCTGGTCGTGCGGCCCTCGCCGAAACGCTCCACCAGAATGAGCGCATCCCCCTCCGCACCCGGCACACGCGGCTCGGTGCGAAAGAACACCGACTCCGCACCTTGATAGGTCAGATTCACGGACCCGATGCGCTGGGTCTCCCCTTCGATCAGCCGCCCCCACTGTGAGCGATCAATGCCCTGGCTCAGGTACTCCAGCTCCACGTCCCCCACCACCACGCGCTCTCCCGGAGCCAACAATCCGTTGATCGGCGACTCACCGCCCAAGAAGTAGAAGAATTGCCGTTCGCCCTCGCGCTCCCGGAAACCAACGCTGAGCGTCGTCGCTTCGTCCAAGGGAATCGCGCCGATCCGTGCGTCCGGCAGATCGGCACGCTCGGTGAGCGGCACGAGCGTCTCCGCGAACGGCTCCGATGACCCCAGCTCATAGAGGCGGACGAGCGGCGCGATCGGCGGCGCCTCATCGATATGCAAGGCAGCCGCGTCCAAGCCGCCAGCCTCCGCGTCATCCGCCCCCACCGACACCACGGCGTAATGAAACTGCACTTCGCCTTCTGCGCTAGTCACCAAGATCAACGCCAGACTGACTCCCGGCGCCAACGGCACGAGTTGGTAGCCGGAGTTCTCATGGTCCGCGATCTCGAACGCAGGCGGAACCACCTCTTCACTAATGATCTCGCCGCTCCCCGCGGAGGCGATCGTCACGCGCGGACCGAAGACCTGATCCTCCAGCATCAGGGTCTCCGAGTAGACGACTAACCCATCCCTGACATCGCGCACCTGGAGGGCTGCGCCGTTTTCGTAGTAGGCCGCCTGGTGCAGCCGCCAGCCATCGAAGGTGAGCGGGCCATTGACCGTGACATCGCCCGCCGCGATCTCGTCGCCGCGGGAGGTCACGCGGACGGCGCTGCGGAAGTCGAGCGCCTGTCCATCATCCGCGAACCGCGCCGATGCGTCGTCGACGATGACCTGGATTTGGGCCCGATCGTCGCCGGTCGCAAAGAGCGGACGGCTCTCGCCCTCGCCCAACCAGAACTGGAACTCTTCCGCGCTCACCTTTGTCATCACGGCACCGAGAATCAGCGCCACCAGCCCCGCATGACTGAGAAACGTGCCCAGTTGCGCCCAGGAAAAACGATCGGCAAAGAGATAGACGGCGCCGTCCCGCTCCTCGCGTCGAATGCTGTACTGCTTGCGCCGAAAGGCCCGCTCGACGAGGTCCGCCCCCGAAGCATCTCCACTCGCGGCGCCGGAGGCCGCCGCATCTCCACTCGCGGCGCCGGAGGCCGCCGCATCTGGAAGTGTAAAGTCGAATCGGTTCTTAGCCCGCTCGAAGTAAGCATCGTTGACCCGGCGTTGCGGCCGTCGCACGGTGCGCCAGATCGGCGGGAAGCGGCTGATGGTGCAAGTCGTCACCGCCAGCGCCATCACGACGACAAGCGCGAACCAATAGGGCTGATTGAAGAGGTTGAAGATCCCGCCTTGGGCGTCGTAGAACCACGGGAAGTCGGCCAGGATGTCGGTGAAGAACCCCCACGTGCCCCGCTGCAATTCCACGTGCTCATCTATGCGGGCGCTGGAGTTCGTGAATTGGGGCGGGACCTGCGGGATGACCACGCTGACGAACGCCGCGACCGCCACGAGTGCGATCAGGCTGACGGCGACCTTGACCGAAGTCAGCTTCTTCCAAACCCAGTAGATCGGGTCCGGCATATCCCAGCGGTTGGCGCTCTTTCGCGCTCCGGACTGGACCGCTGCCATGCTCCAGCCTTTTCGCGCTAGCCAATTGACCGACAGACCGCAGACGATCAACGCAAAGCCGATCGGCCATCAGCCAGCCTATAGGACTACGGAACTGGAGCGAGTTTGGGTGTGTTGTGCGGGCTGAGCCCGGGATTAACCGCCGGACAGTCCGAAGGCCTCGAGGTACAGACTCCGCGCTTCTTGCGGAGCCAAACCCTCTCCCAAGAACTCGTCGCCAACGCGGATCTCGAAATGCAGATGCAAATCGGTTCCCGGCGCCGTAATCACTTCGATCTGGCCGGACTCGCCGATGAATGCCACCACCTCCCCGGCGCGAACCACATCGCCCACATCGAGACCGGCGGCCACCGCGCTGAGGTGAGCGTATCGCGTCACGACACCCGCCCCGTGGTCGATCCAGACTTGGCGGCCTCGCAACTGGTTCAAATAGAGCTCCTGCCTCGACTCCTCCGCGAGCGAGTTCGCCGGGTCGGTGGCCTCCTCAAACTGGGCGGCTGTGATCTCCAGGTAGAGATGATCAATGCGGATGACGGTCCCGGCCTTGGCGGCCAACGCCGCCGTACTCCGATCGATCCGGCGGCAGCTCGCCCAGCTGTAGAAGTCGAGTCCTTCGTGGATCCCGTTGCGGTACTCACGCGGCGAGCTGGGCTGATGGCCTTCGAATTCTGAGAGACAGGCTGCGTCGATGGGGATGATGAACCCGGTTAGGTCGGGCTCGACGATCGGGTCGATCACGCCTGCCGCCGGATCTGGATCTGCCACCGGTTCTTCTCGATCGGGGACTCCAACTTGGGGATCGAGATCGTCCGTCGACTGGCCCTCTTCATTGTCGACGGGCTCTGCGGCGCTCACGCCCTCCTCAGGATCCACGGTTGAGGCGACGTCCCCCACCGCTTCGTCCGGGACCCCATCGGACACCGCGAGCGCGTCATCGTCCCCACCGCCGTTGGCGCTAAACGCCAACACAATCGCCACCAGAAATACGATGATCGCGCCACCCACCCAGGCCCACGGGGGACCCGGCAGCCAGTGAGCCGGCTCGGGCGGAGGGATGTGGGGCTGCTCCACGCGCAGACGCGTGGGTTCGTTATCCTCCATGAGGCCGCCCTCAGGAGGAGTGGTGGAATCCGGCTCAGGCGGTTGTGTCGTGATCGGCCGGCTCCTCGGTCACCCCTGTTGGCCAAAACCCCGTTCGGCAGCTAACCGTCTTGGAGACCCACGTGCAGCGCATCTGCGTGGGCGCGCGTCTCCCAAGCATCGTCCAACGGCGCGAACTCTCCATTACCGTAACGCCGTTCCAGCCCCAACCGCATCAACCGATCGGCCAGGCGCGGGTTCTTAGGCAACAGAGAACCGTGCAAATACGTCCCAAACGCGTTCCCCACGCGGCAGCCTTCACTACCGTCACCGCCGTTGTTTCCGAATCCCGTCACGACATCCGCGAATGGTTCCGCCCCTTCGTTGAGATAGGTCCGGCCGCCATGATTCTCGAACCCCACCAGCGTCTCGCCCTCCCACAGCGCGACGACATTCCCCACGCAGCGTTCGAAAGCGGGACCGGGGTGAATCGAGCGCATGTCGAACACGCCCACTCCCTCCATCACCTCCCCATCGATACCGCGATAGCTGTGCCCAAAGAGCTGATAGCCGCCGCACACCGCAAGGATCGCGCCATCGTCATCGCGGAAGGCACGCAACGCCTCGCCTCGCGGCAGGAGATCCTCCAGAATCCGACCCTGCTCGCGATCCTGTCCGCCACCGATGAGAACCAGGTCGGTCGCGGATGAGTCCCAGGTATCACCGATGCCGATCTCGTGCACTTCCAGACCGATGCCTCTGCGCTCACAACGCTGACGCAGCGCGAGCACATTGCCGCGATCGCCGTAGAGATTCATCAGCGTCGGATAGAGATGCGCGACACGGAGTACACGTGTTTCGGAGACGACCGTTTCATTCGTCGGAGACTGGTCCGCCACTACGCGCCCTCCCAAATCCGACGCGCCCCCGCCATCCGGCCCAGTCGCTCCCGCACCTCCAGCATCGCTGTGTAGGTAGGCAGAACAAAGAGTGGTGCCCCGTCCGGCAGTTCCGCCAGCGCCAACTCTAAGGCGGCGACGATCCCCTCGGGGTTGGTCTCGTCCAGGCGCGGCTCCGGGAAACCAGCGTAGCTGAGTCGCAGTGCCATGTCGGAGGCGCGATGTCCACCCACCCAAACAACCGCCACATACGGAGCGAGCGACTCCCAATCCGTATCCCAGATCCAAGAGACGTCGGCGCCATCGGCCACGCCATCGTTGAGGAGAACGAGCACCTGAAGCGTCGCGCGCGGTCCCGTTTGAAGCGTCCTCAGCGCCTCGTTCATCCCGGCCGGGTTCTTGCCCAGGAGAATCCGCACGGGATGCCCCTCCACAACCAATTCCTCCTGCCGTCCGAACACCGCCGACACCCGCCCCAAGGCCGCCGCCGAAAGCTCCGACGGCACCTCCAGCACCCGCGACGCCGCCAACGCGGCGATCGCGTTATAGACGTTGTAGAGACCGCTCAAGCGCACCTGGACGGATTCGACCTCTTCGGAGGGGCCGGGGCTCGACGCGTCAGCGGCTCCCCCTGATGCCACGCTGAACCGGAGCATCCCGGACGTCGTTTCAATCTCAACCGCACGGATGTCCGGCCGGGGGCGCTTGCGGGCGATGCCAACACATTGCCAATGCCCCAAGTGCGCATAGAAGCGGCGGTCGTAGACGTAGTCTGCGCCGCTCTTGGGGTCCCACAGCGCATCCGCCGCGTGCTCCGCCGCCGCGTCGGGCGCAAGTGCGACTGCCGGATCGTCAATGCCATAGAGCACCACTGGTCCCCGGGCATGCTCAGCCAGCGTCGCCACGGACGGGTCATCGGCGTTGAGGATCAGGGCAGTCTCCCGATCGAGCGCCTCGATCGTCTCAACCCAGCGTTCGCGGATCGCGTCGATTTCGCCGTACCGGTCCAGTTGGTCACGCATCAGATTCGTGATCACCAAGACACGCGGCCGGATGGCGCGGGCGGCCTCGGGGATCGTCGCCTCGTCGGTCTCGAACACTGCTGCAGCCCCGGCCGGGAACTGGCCTAGGGGTCCCGCTGCTTCGACCAAGGCCGCCGTGATCCCACGCATGAGATTGGATCCGGCCCGGTTGTGCACCACGGTGCGACCATCGGCCGCGAGGATTTCCGCGAGCATGCGCGCCGTCGTCGTCTTGCCGTTGGTCCCAGTCACCAGGACTGACGTCTCCAGCTTGGCGACAAGCTCACTCACGATCGCCGGAGAGACACGTTCCGCCACCAGACCCGGCACCGCAGTCCCGCCACGCCCAAGAGTGCGCGTTGCGGAGCGTGCCAACTTGCCGGACAGGATCGCGACCTGTGTGCGGACGGTCATGTCAGGAGGCGGGGCTGGTCTGCGGCTGGTTTCGCAGCGCGTTCACCATCTGCTCCAGCCCAACCAACCCCAACAACCGGCCATCTTCCACGACCGGCAAGACAGGCGTCTTGCCCTCCTGCAACCGGATCAGCGCCTCCTGTCCCGTGGCGCTGGGCAGGATCGGGGCGATCGACGTGGCGTTGATCATCACGTCGCGGACCGTGGCGGAGGTATACGTCCTCTCGTCGAGAATGGCGATTTGGGCCCCGGTGAGAATCCCCACGACGGTCTCGTCCTCTGAAACCAGATAGGCAAGCGTGTGATCGATCGACTGCCGCTCCGGCGCCAGCCACCGCACCGACATGTCCGCGTCAACCTGCCGCAGCCGCGTCGACATGACATCGCGCACAGTGACGCTGTCGAGGCGCTCTTGCGCCACGGCGGCACGATGGCTCTGCGATGCGTTGTTGTACAGAAAACCACCGATCAAAATCAGCCAGATGCCATTGATGCCGCCGGCGCCATCGCTGATATCGAGAAAGAGCAACGCCAGACCGCCGATCGCCATCAAGGCTCCCATCAGCTGGCCCATCCGGGAGGCGTAGCGGGTGGCCCTGTCGCGGGAGCGCAGGATGGCCCAAAGGCCGGCACGGAAGACCCGGCCGCCATCGAGCGGAAAGCCAGGCAGCATATTGAAGAGGGCAAGGACGATGTTGATAAACCCCAGCCACTCAAGCACGGCCGAGAGCGAAGAGTCGGTCCGACCGGTGGCGTAGAAGACGCCGAGGAAGATTCCACCGAGACCAGCGCTGGTCGCCGGGCCCACGACCGCGATCAGAAACTCCTGCCGCGCCGTCTTCGACTCTTCCATGATCTGCGAGACGCCACCCAAGAGGAACAACGTGATGTTCCGGACCCGCATGCCGTACATCTTGGCGACGACGCTGTGCGCCAACTCATGCAGGAGCAGCGAAACGAAGAAGGCAGTGCCTCCCAACAGCGAAAGCAGGACAAGGCTGACGTCTGAGGGGTCCGGATCGACGCGATTGGGCAGGATTCGCAAGGCGAAGATGCCCGTGACCATGACGAACGAGATCAGGAAGGTCGGGTGCAGGACGATCGGGATGCCGGCGACCTTGCCGACTCGGAACCCATCCGATGTTCGCATCACGCCTCCTTCGTCCCTTCCTCAGCATACGATCCCCGGCGTCGCCGTGATGCCTCGCCCGCAACCCCAAGCCTTCGCGGTGTGTTGCGAATAGCGGTCCCTGGTCTGCCTTCGCAGTCGCCTCTGCAGCGCACCGACGCTCTAGGGATTGGTCGCCATCAGATGGAGCCACTCCGGCTTGAGCTGCACGTGGAACTGCTCGCGTTGATCGAGGCCGAGACGGTAGTAGGCGTAAGCGGGGATCTCGAGCCGCAGCGGTGTGGCGGCGGACCCTTGCGGCAGCAAGTCCATGCGAATCGTGTCACGTGCCATCTCGATGCGCGCCGCGCGCACGGCGATGACGTTGGCGCGGCCACCCTCACCGCCGGCATTCTCCGAACCATCAGAGTCAGAGCTCACAGGATCCGATTCCTTCAACACCGTGATCTGCGACGCTCCGAGCGCCAGATCGACCCGCGCGCCCGGAGTCAGATCCGCGACGGTCGGCCGGGGCTCCCGCACCAACAGCGCCATCTCCCCCCAGTTGATCACGACATCCCCGGCGGAGCTGCCCGGCGATCCAACCGAGCGCACGACGCCCGGCAGGATATTCTCCACGCCGACCAACTCCGCCACCCGCCGTGACACGGGGCGGCTGAAGACGCCGTCCCGGTCGGCGATCTGAAGGACGCGCCCGGCATCGATCACCGCGATGCGATCGGCAAGCGCGAATGCCTCGTCGGTGTCGTGCGTGACCAGGAGCACGGGCACGCCGCGCTCCTCGTGCAGGCGGCGCACCTCGTGGCGAAGCGCGCGCCGCGTGGGTCCGTCCAGTGCCGTGAAGGGCTCGTCCAGCAACAAGAGCCGTGGCTCCACGGCTAGCGCGCGGGCCAGTGCCACCCGTTGGCGTTGACCGCCCGACAGTTGGCGCGGGAGGCGGTCTTGCAGATCACTGAGCCGCATCAGAGCCAGCAACCGCTTCGCAGCTTCGCCGCGTTCGGACTTCGACTGACCACGCAGTCCGTAGGTGATGTTCTCCTGCACGGTCAGATGGGGGAAGAGCGCCAACGACTGCGGCACATATCCAATCCGCCGCTGCTGCGGTTTCACGTCGATCCCGGCGGCGGAATCGAAGAGGACGGTCTCGTCACCGTCGATGTCCAGCACGATGCTGCCGCCGTCAGGCCGATCGACACCGGCGATGGCTTGCAGCGTCAGGCTCTTGCCGGAGCCGCTGGGACCGAAGAGCACGAGCACCTCACAACCCACGTCGAACTGGGCGGCGAGGCTGAATCCCGGCAGGGTCCGCACCACATCGGCGCGCAGGGCGGTGTCGTCACACATCGCGATTACCTCCGGCCGCCGGACTCAACGGGCTCCGCCGCAGTAGCGCCTTGAAGATCAGCAGCACCACGAACGACACCGCGACCAACACCGCGCTCAAGACAAGAGCCGCGTCGAGGTCGTCTTGCAAGGAGTTATAGATCGAGAGCGGGATCGTCTCCGTCACGCCACGCAGGCTGCCCGCGAACATGATCGTGGCGCCGAATTCGCCCAGCGCCCGCGCCCAGGTCATGACGATGCCGCCCAGCAACGCGGGCGCGGCCAACGGCACCGTGATCCGGAAGAACGTACGCAGCTCCCCTTCGCCGAGGGTCATCGAGACGCGTTCCAATTCTGGATCGACCGACTCAAAGCCTGAGCGCGCCGCCCGTACATAGAACGGAGCCGCGACGAAGACCTGGGCGATGACCACGGCCACGGTCGTAAACGCCACGCTGACCCCAGCGTCCTCGATCGGACCACCGAGGAGACCGCTACGGCCGAAGGTGAACAACAAGGCAATTCCGGCCACGGCCGGCGGCAACACCAGCGGCATATCGATGAGTGTGTCCAGCAGCCCCGCGCCGCGAAACTGGCGGCGCGCCAGCAGATAGGCCACCGGCGTCCCAAACACGACGGTGATCCCCACGGTGATTGCGGTCGTGATCAGCGAGAGCCGTAGCGCATCCGTCACCACCGGATCGTTGATCGTTGACCAAGCACCGCCGTTGGGCACAACCTCTACAAACAACGCCACGATTGGTAAAACGAGGAACAGCACGAGCGCCGCGGCACTCGCCCAGATCAGCGCGCTCCCGAAGGGCGCGGTGCGCAGGGCACGCATCGGCACCGCGCGCGCCATCATGGCCCTGCCTCCGCGCCCAGCGCCGCGCCGTCCTCCGCAACCACGGCCGGGACGCTGCGGAATCCGGCCGCTTCCAGAATGCTCCGCGCCTCGCTCCCTTGTACGAAGGCGACGAACTCAGCCGCCAGCTCCGGCGACGCGGCGTCGACCGTTGTCGCGATGCGGTAGTCATTGCGCAGATCGCCGGCACTGAGATCCAAGGCGTCGACCTCAAGTGTGATCACGGCATCACCTGCCGAGAGCGCGTCGGTTCGATAGACGAAGCCAGCATCCGCCTCCGATAAGACCACCTTGGTCAGCACCCGACGCACGCTCTCCTCCTCCGAGACCACTTGATCCAACACCGCCTCGGCCAGGTCGAGCCGTTCCAGCACCTCACGCGTCAACTGCCCGGCAGGTACCGATTCCTGGGCGACGACAAGCCGGATGTCACCGGCGAGATCGGCTAGGAGACTGATCTCTGCCGGGTTCGACGCGGGAATCACCACGACCAATTCATTGCTCGCGAAGCTCACGGCGGGCGCGGTCGTCAGCCCTTGTGACTCAGCCAATGCGATCTGCTCTGGGTTGGCGGAGGCGAAGACATCGGCCTCGGCACCCTGTTCAAGCTGCAACCGCAGTCGTTGCGAACCGCCGAAGCTGAGCCGCACTTCCACATCGGGGTGATCCGCTTCGAAGGCATCAGCGATCTCCTCGAAGACATCGGCGAGCGAGGCCGCGGCGAAGACAGTGATTCGCCGGTCGTTTCCCCCACAGGCCGCCACCACGACCATCAACGCCAGCAGGAAGGGTGCGCCTGCCACGACCACACGTCGGTCGCGCAGCACACGCACGCTCATTTCGGCGCCTCTCGCGAGATCTGCCCCGCCTCCGCCAAGGCCGCCACTAAGTCATAGATGCCATCCAGGGTGAGTGTCGCCTCGACTCCCTCCACCCGTTTCTTGCCGACGTGCGCCGTCAGTCCAATGCCATAGGACTGTGCCCCCAGGGTGTCGGCCTCCGGCGTATCGCCGACGAAGAGCACATCCTCTTTCGCGATGCCAAGGGCAAAGACCGCCTCGTCGAACATGCGTGGATCCGGCTTCCAGGATTGCAATTCGTCCGAGTAGACCTGCGCGATGAAGAAGCGGCTCATGCCGAACTGGTTGAGAAGATCGCGCAAGGCCAGGCCGGGGCTGAGCCCGGTGTTCGAGACCAAGGCCAGACGCAGCCCCAACGCCTGTAGCTCTTCCAGGGCTTGCATCGCGCCCGGCAAGGGTGTCGGCGGGTGATAGACAGAAGCGTCGTGAATCGCAGAGCGAACCGACTCCTGCGCTGCCGCCGGCAAGTCCGACTCCGGCCGCAACGATGGATCGAGGTGCCGATAGAAGATCCGGATCCGCTCGTCGGCGTCGACATCGCGGTTCTCTTGATGGATCGCGACCACCGTGTTCACAGTGGCCTGCATCGCATCTTGCACGGCCTCGCGCGGCGCGCCCCAGTTACCGTCCAAAAGAGCGCGTTCAATGCGGCGCACGCGCTCTTCAGCGCGGGCGCGACCCACGCCAGGCGGATCGCTGATCAGCGTGTCCCAGAGATCGAAGCAGACCCCGCGCAGCATCAGTCCCCCGTTCCGCGCACTCTTCCAGGACGTAGCTTACCGAAGCGGGGCGTGCGCACTGTCGGGTCGGGGCCGTATCGGGGCGTTCGACCCTACGAACCGGGCCGGGGTTGAAGCCCGATCTGTCGTGCGATCCATTATTCAGGCGAAATGAAGCTGTTGAAGCCGACAGTTCCCTGTGTGGCGGGAGAGCGCTAAGAGGACTTTTCCTCTTCGGCCTTCTCTTCGGCCTTCTCTTCGCCCGCCGAGTCTTCCTCGGCGCCCTCTTCGCCAGGAACTTTGGCCTCTTCGCGGAACTCGCGCAGTCCGGTGCCCAGTGCCTTGCCAACGCCGGCCAAACGGCCAGCGCCAAACACGACAAGCACCACCACCACGATCACAATGGCTTCTACGGGGCCGAAACTCATGCCGACTCTCCTACAGCTCGCCGCGGATTAGGTCCGTTTCTCTGATCGGTCCCTCGGACTATCCCGGCTCGGGGCCGGAACCCGGTTGCGGTTGCTCGGCCTCAGTGTATGGCTCTTTGTGCTCATTCGCCACTGCGATCAGATCGCCGGAGTTGCCTTGGGGACGGAGCATCCAGGGGCTAGTCCCCCGGGGTCAGGCGTTCCACGAAGATCCGCATGACGCCGCCACAGATCTTGTCTTCACCGTCCGTCGGCTCCGTGAGGTCAACGTTCACCAGGCGTGGCCGCCCATCTTCCAGGGTGTCCATCGCCTCTTGCCAGATCTCGCCCTCGCCGCAGCCGCCGCCAATCGTCCCCACGAACGACCCATCACCGCGGATCACCATCTTGGCGCCCGCCTTGCGGGGGGTACTGCCCAGCGTTTGTGCCACCGTCGCCAAGGCCACGGACTCTCCGTCCGCGAGGGCTTTACTGATTTCGCTGTAGACCTCGTCGTTCGCCATGCGCTGCCGTCTCCCACTGCTGTTGCGTTATATCTTACCCGACCGCCGCGGAACCCGGCTGGCCACCAGCTCTCGTCCCGCCACGGACAAAGGTGCCCCGCTACCCCCCCGGGCCACCAGGACCAACTCCGCCAGCACCGCCACCGCGATCTCCTCCGGAGTTTCCGCTTCGACATCCAGCCCGATGGGGGTGAAGACCCGGTCCAACCGCTCACGCGGAACCCCCTCCTCGCCAAGATGCTCAAGAACCGCCCGCGTCCGGCGCGTACTGCCAATCATGCCCACGTAGGCGTTGTCACGCTGAATCACGTGCTTCAAACTCAGCTCATCGACTAGATGGCCGCGGGAGACCAGCACGACGTAGGTGTTGGTCGTGAACGGGAAGCGCGACAGTTCGACATCAAAATCGCCACAAATCACGTGGTCGGCGAAGGGGAAGCGTTCTTGGTTGGCGAACTCGTCACGGTCGTCCAAAACCGAGACGCTCATTCCCAGGAAGGCCCCGAGTTCAGCGATGGCCAAGCCCACGTGCCCGGCTCCGACGATCAGGAGCGTCGCCGCGGGCTCGATCACCTCGACCAAAACCTCGACTGCGGCCTCGGCCGCCTCAATCGCGCGCCGACCGTGCAGCTGCTCGCCATCGGGCCGAAACGCAAGCGTCGCCACCGTGTGCTGTGGGATCGCCGCGCTCGCCACTTCCCGGACCGCATCCTCTAGTCCAGTGCTCGCGTTGACGCCCAGGCTCCCCAACACCGCCTGATCAGCGAAGACCAGCATCTTCGCCCCGGGATCCGGACTGGACTCACTCTCCGGGGGGGAAGTGATCACCGTGCACGCCGCGACAGGCGGCCCGGCCCGGGCTGATTGCACGATCTGTTCGGCAATCGCTCTCAACGTTCCGGCGGATTCGTTCGAGCCTCGAGATTTATTGGTCGTCATGTCGGAGCCAGCATAGCGCCCACAACCCGCAAGCGCCCCGCTCCATCGGCGGCGGCGGCGGCGGCGGCCTCAACATGCTGCGGCGCTAGACGTTCTGCGCCACTAAACGTTAAAAAGCACATGGAGCACGTCGCCGTCCTCCACGATGTAGTCCTTGCCCTCGGTGTGGAGGTAGGCCAGCTTCTTCGCTTCCGCTTCGGAGCCGGCTTCGACCAGCTTCTGCCAATTCACGACCTCGGCACGGATGAAGCCGCGCTCCAGGTCCGAGTGGATGCGGCCGGCAGCGCGTTGGGCGTTGTCGCCCACACTGATTGTCCAAGCCCGGCACTCGTCCTCGCCGGAAGTGAAAAATGAGCGCAGCCCGAGAATCTGATACGAGAGGCGGATCGCGGTCTCCAAAGCCCCTTCGCCGGCGCCGACTTCGGCTCGGTATTCCGCCGCCTCTTCCGCGGACAGATCCACCAATTCCATCTCCAGCGCGGCGCTGGCAGCGGCGGTGGCTGTCCCGACGGGCTCATCCTCCGGTCGGAAACGAGCCGCATCCACCTCCGCTTCTCCCGCGGCATCCTCTGAGATGTTGATCAACGTGAGCAGCGGACGGTCCGTGAGAAAGCGGTAGTGGCGCAGATTCTTGCGCTCTTCTTCGCTGAACGACATCGCCCGCACCGGCAGGCCCATCCCCAGTTCTTCGCCAATACGGCCCAGTAGCGCCGCCTCGCGCTCGGCGATCTCCCGCTCCTGCCCCTTCATCGGCTTCATCTCGGCGGTGATCCGGTCGAGCCGCTTCTCGACCAAGGCCAAGTCGGCGAAGGTTAGCTCCAGAGTCATGCCCTCAATGTCACGGGCAGGGTCGATGGTCTCTTGCGGGTGGGGCACTGACTCATTCTCGAAGGCACGGACGACATGGATCAGCGCGTCCATCTGGCTGAGCTGATCGAGGAAGCGGGTATCAGGTCCCGCCCCCCCACCGAAGCCAGCCCCGGGGAAGTCCACATACTCCAACGTCGCCTCGGTGTGCTTCTTGGGATGGAACATTGCCGAGAGTGCGTCGAGCCGCGTGTCCGGCACTTTAACGACGCCGAGATGCGGATCCTGGTGCGTTTGGAACCCCACGTCGTGGTGCGAAGCCGTCACGGCGTTGAAGATCGACGTCTTGCCGCTGCGTTCAAACCCAATGATGCCAAGACTGGTCATGTCGCTTCCCGCGTGTCCGATCGCTTCGGCAGTTGCCGCTCCAAGGCTTCGATGTCGAGCTCCATGAGCCCGGTACCAGTCTGAGGCCAGCCATCGACTGACGCCATGATCGCGTCAACGGAACTCTGCTGCGTCTGCCAACGGAACATCGATCGGGCCTCTTCCAAGTTGCACCAGCGACTGGCCTGGTGCTCCTCGGAGATGCGCGGCTCTGCCCCGGGCTCCACTTCGCCGACGAAGGCGGGCACCTGGTAGATGCTGTCGTTCTCCGGGTTGTAGAACGACTCCAACGGCAGCAATCGCCACCAGCGCCGGACCGGCAGCCCCGTCTCTTCCGCTGTCTCCCGCAGGACGGCTGTCCAGGCGGTCTCTCCCGCTTCGATGTGACCGTGGACGGCCTGCCAGTCACCCGGGAAACGGTAGTCGTCGGGACGCTGGAGCAGCAGCAGCTCAAGTGGCACCCCGCCGCTGGAAGCGGGGCGCAGGAGGTAGGCACTGATCAGATTGGCGCGCAGCTTCACCATCAATCATTCCAATCGAGCGGCGGCCCCGCCGGATCGCGCCGCGCCGGAACGGCCTTCACCGCACCGGGCGCCAGACCCAGCTCCGACTGTCCCGTGGGGCAGAGGTCGAGGAGCGGGCACTCGCCGCAGACCGGCCGCTTCTTGCACGTGTGTTTCATGTGCGTGATCACGAGGGCGTGGTACTCCGCGTAGCTCTCGGTATCGGGCTCGACCGCTGACATGAAGGCCTCGCGCAGGACGTTGTACGACGGCGTGTCGTTCAGCCAGTCGAGCCGGGTCAACAGCCGCCGCGTGTAGGCGTCGATTACGAAGGCGGGGTGGCGGGCCGCGTAGAGGCAGACCGAATCCGCCGTCTCCGGTCCGAAGCCGTAGGTGCCCAGGAGTAAGGGACGGAGTTCGTTCAGAGGCCGCCGGAGCAGCTCCTCCAACGAACCTCCGGTCTCATCCATCACCATCGCCGCGAAGGCCTTCAGCTTGCGGGCCTTGCTGTTGAAATAGCCTGAGGGGCGGATCAGCTCCGCCACCGTCGCTTCCGGCGTGGCGTGGATCGCCGCGGGATTCAAGAGCTCCGCGCCGATCAGGTTGTCCAACGCCTTGCGCGCTCCCGTCCAGGCCGTGTTCTGCACCAGGAGGGCGCCGAAGACCATCTCCATCTCGCTGCCCGCGGGCCACCACGACTGCGGACCGTAGAAGTCGCGCAGCCGGTCGGCCAACTCCACCAGATCACCAGATCGCAGGGTGGCGCGCGGCGCGCGGGATCGTCGCTTCGGGAGCGCCGACTCTTTGCGCGCAGCTCGGTGCCTCGTCTTGGTTCGCGCGGTCGCGCCTGCTTTTGCTCCTGGTCGAGACGTCGCCATGGACTACTCCGCCCAAGTCGGCAACTCCGAGGTGAAGGAGTCATAGAACGAGACGTAGGGCTTGATATCGAGAACCGGTGTGCCGTTGACGACATCCAAGCCCACCACGCGGACGACGTTCCCCTTGACACCCTCGAGGGGCACCACGCTGATGGAGAGCGGGTTGGGGCGATGTGCGGTGCGCGTCGCGAAAACGCCAACCTCGGGGGAGGTCTCGTCGCCGGTGGGCCGGATGCGCAGCAGCGCCCGGCCCTCATCCGTGACCTGATCCAACCAGGTGAGGACGAAGACGTGGCTAAAGCCGCCGAGACCGTCCAGCGCGGGCACGAACTCGTCGCGGAAGACAAGCTCGGAATGCTCTTGCGCCCAGATCCGGCCGCCGGTGTCGGTGATGTTGTTGCGGACGACCGCGACAGCGGTTAGGTCATCGATCACATCCGGCAGGGAGCGCAACGCTTCCTCGCGCGCCTCGCTAGCGCTGGTGAGATGCAGCCGCTCGCGCCAGTTGACCATGCCTCGTCCTCGCCGTCGGTGCTGTTCGTGCCATCTCGTCTTACCGTTTCGGAGATCAGGCAACAGTCTCGGGATCCAGAACCGGGATCTGGTCCCAAAGCCAGACGCCGCGCTGAGTCACCCGGCTGCGATACGCATGGCAGCGTACTCCCGCCGCCCGCGCCGCCGCGAGCAACTGCGTGAATTCCGGGTCAACCCGATCCACCTCCGGAAACCGCGCAGATCCTAGAGCTGGGCGACGAAACAGACCGCCGCTGCTCACGAGCCGGCGCCAACTCCGTCAACGGGATGCCGGGGATTGACGTCACGATCTCGCTCCCGGCCCTCGCCCCGAATCCGCCAGGTTCCAGGCCCATTGGGGGTGAAATTCGTCCACGCCGGACACAGTTTCCGTCCCCCAACATGTCGAACATTTGCTCGCTTCCCAGATGGAAAATTGGTAGAATTCGATCACCAGAGTTCCCAGCTTGAGCAAGGCCCCCTCCCTCTATGGCCAAGGCAGCAACGAGCGACTACAACGCCTCTTCGATTCAAGTCATGGAGGGGTTGGAAGCGGTCCGCCGCCGGCCCGGGATGTACATCGGATCGACCGGCGAGCGCGGTCTGCACCACCTGGTCTACGAGATCGTGGACAACGCGGTGGATGAGGCGATGGCGGGATTCTGCACTCGTGTGGATATCACGATCGAGCCCGGCAACTGGGTCACGGTAGAGGACGATGGCCGCGGCATCCCCGTGGACAAACACAAGAAAACGGGGCTGTCCGCACTCGAGACCGTCATGACGGTATTGCATGCCGGAGGCAAGTTCGAAGGCTCCGGCTACAAGGTCTCAGGCGGCCTGCACGGCGTCGGCGCATCCGTCGTCAACGCGCTGTCGACGGAGCTCTCGGTGGACGTCTTGCGGGACGGCAAGGTCCATCGTCAGGTCTACAGCGAGGGCAAACCCCAAGGCAAGCTCACGTCGAGCAAGGCGCCCAAGGGCCAAGCCGACGCCACCGGCACCAAGGTCCGTTGGCTCGCCGACGCCAAGATCTTCGAAAACCTGAACTACGACTTCGAGACGCTCGTGCATCGCTTCCGGGAAAGCGCCTACCTCAACAAAGGGCTCTGGATCCGCTTGATCGACCAGCGTGGGCCAGAAGACCTTGTCAGCGCCGACAATGCGGGCGCGGAGCTTGATGGCGAAGAGGACGGGGCCAGCGAAAACGGCCGGGACATTCCTCACGACACCCCCGCTGCCAGCGCCGCGGCACCCGGTCTGCCGCGCGAGATGAACTTCTACTTTGAAGGCGGCATCCGCTCCTACGTCCGCTACCTCAGCCGTGAGCGGGAGGTTCTCCACCCCGTGCCGTTCGCTGTGGAGCGCGAGATCGACGACACGGTTGTCGAAGTGGCGCTGCAGTACACCAATGCTCTCTCAGAGCACGTCTACGCCTTCTGCAACACCATCAACACCATCGATGGCGGATCCCACCTCACGGGCTTCCGCTCCGCGCTGACCCGCTCCCTCAACGACTACGCCCGCAAGAACAAGCTCCTCGGCGATAAAGACCCCAACCTCTCCGGCGAGGATGTCCGCGACGGCCTCACCGCCGTGATCAGCGTCAAGCTCGGCGAGCCGCAGTTTGAAGGACAAACAAAGACACGGCTGGGGAACCCTGAGGTCAAGGCGCAGGTGGAATCGGCGGTCGGCGAGGGGCTGGTCGAGTACCTCGAGGGTCACCAACGGGAGGCCCGCCGCATCATCGAAAAGTGCCTCACTTCCGCCCGGGCGCGCGAGGCAGCGCGGAAAGCTCGCGATCTCGTCGTGCGCAAGGGCGCCCTGGACGGAGCCACCCTGCCCGGCACTCTGGCCGATTGTACGGAACGCGACCCCGCCAACAGTGAGCTCTTCATTGTCGAGGGCCCCTCGGCGGGCGGGTCCGCCAAGGCCGGCCGCGACCGGCGCACCCAGGCCATCCTGCCCCTGCGCGGCAAGATCCTCAACGTCGAAAAGGCGCGCCTCGACAAGCTGCTCGCCCACGACTCCTTCCGAATCCTGATCACCGCCCTGGGCGCCGGCATCGGCGACGACTTCGCGGTCGACAAAGTCCGCTATCACAAGATCATCATCATGACCGACGCCGATGTCGACGGTGCGCACATCCGCACCCTGCTGCTGACGTTCTTTTTCCGCTACATGCCGCAGCTCATCGACGAGGGCTTCCTCTACATCGCCCAGCCCCCGCTCTTTCGCGTACAGGTCGGCAAGAAAGCGACTTGGCTCTTCAGCGACGCGGAGTTGGAGCGCTGGGTGGGCAAGCAGAAGGACGGCGCCAAGTACTCGCTCCAGCGCTACAAGGGCCTGGGCGAGATGAACGCAGACCAGCTCTGGGACACGACCATGGACCCGGAGGTCCGTACGTTGCTCAAGGTGGAGGTCGACAGCGACCTCGCCAAACTCGACCACGAGGCCGACGACATCTTCACCAAGCTCATGGGCGACGATGTCGCGGCGCGGCGCAAGTTCATTGAGAGCCACGCCAACGAGGTCGTCAACCTCGATGTCTAGTAGACATGTCTAGCGCGCGGACGACGGACAGCGAAGGGCGCAGCCGTGCCTCACGTCATCGTCGAATCTGATGCCTCCCAACCGGAGCGCGACCCGTCCGATCTCTTCAGCTTCAGCGTGGAGACCATCGACCTTCTGGCGCTGCTCTCCTTTGGCTACGCCGAGCCCTTCGGTTCCCAGCACCAGCTCACTCGCTTCGTGCGCCGTTTGCGGCAGAAGCACAGCATCGACATCACGCCGCTGATGACGTTCTACGACCGCGATGTCACGGACGCCGAGGATCTCGCCAACCTCGACGCGGCATGGCAGCCGGCGGCGGCGCTCAGCACCACCCTGCAAGCCACGCTGACCGCACTCGGCGATGACCGGGAAACCGCCGCCTTGCTCGACGGCTTCGACCAACTCCACACCCTGCTGCCGGAACTCTCAGCCATGGCCGATTGGGCCGCGGCCCGTGAGGCGCGGATCCGGCTCTCGTTCTCGATGGACCCGCCTGCGGCAGACCAGGCCAGCGGGTCAAATGATGCAAACGGGGACCCAGTCCAGCAGTAGCCAGACGTCCGCCAGACGTTCGACACTTGTCCGGCAGTCGTCCGCTGTGGATGGGACGACTAGGCTGAGCCTGGACGGTCCGGAAACAGCCGCCGGGAACGCTATGACCCAGCCACCGAAGCCAGCCCCGCGTATTCGGCGTTCAGCACTGGCTGCGCCAGGACCGGGGTTCGCCGACGCCGTGCCCCAAGCCCTACGCGATTGGTGGCAAGGGTTGCCGCGCGTCGCTGCTGAGGAGAGCGCGGCCTTCCTGCTGCCGGATTTGCTCCCATTGCGCGAGCAAGACCGGGTCCTCACCGTGGGCACGGATAGCGCGGACATCGCCGCGTTGCTGGACAGCCGGGTACCAATGGCCCGCGCCCCGGTCTCGCTTGCCAACGGCGTGGGAGCGGAAGATATCCAGGCCGCCCCCGGCAGGCTTCCCTTCGCCGAGTCACAGTTCACCGTGTTGATCTGCGGCCATCAGATCCGACACTGGACTGACGCCGAGCTCACCGCCTTCCTGATCGACGCCTGGCGGGTGCTCACGCACAACGGCATCCTGGTCCTCTGGGAGGTTGCCCCGTCGCGCTCCGCGCGCGTCAACGCCATCTGGGGGCGCATCCTGGGCCACGGGGGCCGCCCCGTCCGGCTACGCCGCTTCGCTGAAGTGGGGCATCTCGGTCGCGATGCGGGCTTTGCCTGGATCCAAACGTTGGCGCTGCGCCCATTCCTCTGGCCGCCGGGTCCACGCCTTTCGCTGCTCATGCGCAAGGAGTACTACGACGAGACGACCATCGATCTCGGCGAGGGCGAGACACCCGATCCAACCGCGCCGAGTCACTAGGCCGGACGGTAGAGGTCGTGCTCAACGATGTACTTGCGCGCACCCGCCGGCACCCGCTCGTCGACCGCCAGGCGGTCCGGAGCCAACAGCCTGGCGCGTAGCTCCGTCGCGCTGAGATCGATCGGCTCCATCGCCACCGAATCGATCGCTGCGCTGAGTCCCGGCACCAGATCGTCAAGCGCACCCACATCCACAGGCGGACCGGGGCGCGGCACAACGGCGAGCCGCGCGAGCTGAATGATCACCCCCGGCTCATGCCAACGCGGCAGATCGAGTACCGCATCGGCCCCAAGAATGAACCACAGCGCCACATCACCCTGCTGCCGCAGCTCACGCAGCGTATCGCTCGTGTACGTCGCCCCGGCGCGACGAACCTCCAGGTCGGAGACCTCAAAACTTGGATCGCCGCAGGCTTCGATCGCCGCTTGAACCATGGCCAGCCGATGCTCCGCCGGGGTCACACGGCGATCACGCTTGCGCCAGGGATCGCCGGCCGGGATGAAGAGGACGCGGTTCAAGTGCAAGCTGTCACGGGCCGCGGCCGCGGCCTGGAGGTGTGCCGCGTGGATTGGATCGAAAGTCCCGCCCAACACACCCAGACGAAGCTTCCCCGTCGTCACACGTCCCACTCCCAGGAGGACGGACCCACGCGCACGGTGTCGCCGCTGTCGAGCCCTGCTTTTCGCAAGGCGCCAGAGACCCCGCGGCGGTCAAGCCAGCGGTAGACCTCCTCCATCGCCGCCTCGTCCTCCACATCCATCATCTCGATGAACGTCTCCACTTGTCGCCCCTTGACGCGGAAGGAGCCATCGGTCAACCGGACAACATCGAACCGGCGGCTGTCCGCACGCGGCGTAATGACGACGGGCTCCCGTTTGGCGGTCTGACGCTTCAGCTCCGAGTCCTCGCGCTCCTTTTTCAGACTCTCGGTACAGCGATCGAGAATCTCGCTCACACCCTCACCGGTCAACGCCGAGAGGTAGATCGGCGCGACTCCCCGCGCCTGGAAGGCTTCCTCGATGTCCTCGCGAAGGAGTTGCACGTCGTCGGTATCCAGCTTGTTGACGGCCACGATCTGCGGCTTCTCTCCCAGTTCTGGGCTGTAGGCAGAGAGCTCCTGGTTGATCAGGTCGTAGGCGTGGAGCGGGTCATCGCCGGCCCCATCAATCAGGTGGATCAGCAAACGCGTGCGGTTCGTATGCCGCAGGAACTCGTGCCCCAGCCCCGCTCCATCGGCGGCGCCTTCGATCAGTCCCGGCAGATCGGCGACCACGAACTCTTCCCAACCCGCGCGTACAACGCCGAGATGCGGCTCCAGCGTGGTGAACGGGTAGGCGCCCACACGGGGATTCGCCGCGCTGAGCTGGCCCAGCAACGTCGACTTTCCCGCGTTGGGGATGCCAACGATGCCGATATCCGCAATCAATCGGAGCTCGAACCGACACTCCAGGCTCAGCCCACCCTGTCCGCGTTGGGCGACCCGAGGCGCGCGGTTCGTTGAACTCTTGAAATGCGTGTTGCCCCAGCCTCCGCGTCCCCCACGCGCAACGACAACGCCCTGCCCCTCACTCGCCAAGTCCGCCACGATGTTGCGGTCGCTCCCATCCGCCTTGAGGTCTGTGATGATCGTGCCAACAGGGACCTCCAGGATCAGGTCTTCGCCGTCCCGTCCGCGCCGGTTGTTGGTATCGCCACGCTGCCCCTTCTCCGCCTTGAAGATGTGCTGGCGGCGGTAACGGGCCAGCGTGTTGAGTTGGTGCGAGGCGATCGCGATGATGTGCCCCCCCCGGCCACCCATGCCACCATCAGGGCCGCCCTCTTGCACGAATTTCTCGCGGTGAAAGGAGACGGACCCCGGCCCACCATCTCCCGCCGTCATTTTGACAAGCACTTGATCGATCATGCGCTCAGTGTATCCGTCTTGGACTTTTCCCCGGAGTAACTAGAACGAAGCGAGAGGTGAAAAGAAATAGAGGATTTAGTCGTCGTGATCGTAGAGCGGTGGATTTCGTGAATCTTCCGATCTTGGAGCGGCCTCCAGATAGCGTTTGACGGATTATTTCCCCCAGCGTTGTTGTCATGACTTGGGGTTTTTGGTGGATGCCTGTGTACATATGGTGGTGATCTTGGGTCGGCGTCCCGTTGGCACCCAGGCGCGAGGCCGTTGGGCGGAAGTTTTCCCCAAGTACCAACAATTCTCCACGACCAGGAGGGTAGTTATACACATGCCGAAAACGCGGATTGAAGTTAGCGAGCCGCGATTGCGGCGCGGATCTCCATGAGATCGCGGCGCACATCGGCGTCCGTCTCCAGGAGCCCCTCGATACGGCGGAAGCCGTGCAGCACCGTCGTGTGGTCGCGGCCGCCCAACAAGCGCCCGATCTGTGCGTACGACTGATGGGCCAGGTCGCGGAGTAGATACATCGTGACGTGGCGGGCATACGCGACTTGCTTCTCGCGCCGCTTGCTCGTGATCGCGTCGACAGGCACACCGGTGACGAGCGCGACCGCATCAAGGATGACGGAAGGCATGGGAACTGATGCCCGCGGCGTGGACGTGATTGCGTTGAGGGCCTCTGCGGCGAGTTCACGGGTGATCGGTTGGCGGTAGAGTCGCGCCAATGCCGCGATGCGGTTCAGCGCTCCCTCCAACTGCCGAATGTTGTCCTGCACGCGGTGGGCTGTGAGCAGCAAGACCTCTTCCGGCACGTCGATCGCTTCGCGGTCCGCCTTGGCGCGGAGAATGGCCAGCCGCGTCTCCACGTCCGGTGCCGCGATGTCGACGATGAGGCCCCATTCGAAGCGGGATCGGAGACGTTCCTCCAGCAGGGTCAGCAGCTTCGGCGACACATCACTGGTCATGACGATTTGTTTGCCACGTTGGATGAGGGCGTCGAAGGTGTGGAAGAACTCTTCCTGTGTCTGCTCACCACGGCTGATGAATTGGATGTCATCGATGATCAAGACGTCGACGTTGCGGTACTTCTCACGGAACTCCTCCATCGATCGCTCGCGGAGGGCCGTCACAAACTCGTTGGTGTAGGTCTCGGCGGAGACGTAGATCGTGTTGCTCTCCGGCGCGGTCAGATGCGCGATCGCTTGCAGCAGGTGGGTCTTGCCCAGCCCCACGCCTCCGTAGATGTAGAGCGGGTTGTAGGCCTCGCCTGGGTGTTCGGCGACCGCGACGGCGCCCGCGTGCGCCAGCCGGTTGCTGCGCCCGACGATGAAGGTGTCGAAGGTGTAGCGCGATGCCAGCACTGGACGCGACCGCGGCACAGCGGTTCGCTGGGATCGGTCGAAGACCTTCGCCGGCGCAGCTGTTTCTGCCGCCCTGGGGCGGACGATGAAGTCGAACTCTTGGCGGCGGCCCGCCACGGCGGTCAGGGCTTCCGAGATCACGGGGTAGAACTGCGTACGCAACGCTTCACGGGCGAAATCGCTGGTCACGCCGATCTGGAGAACGCCGCCATTCATGCCAATGGCGTAGGAATCCACGAGATAGGTCTCAAACGAAGGACCGGGGACCACGCGCCGCAAGCGGTCGAGCGTGCGCCGCCAGGTCGCCGCGGCGGAAGCCGGTCGGTCGCTTGGTCCAGATGCAGAGTCGCTGGCGCCATTGGCCATGCGCGGGCCGGTTCCTTGTCTTGCCTTCGCCAACCTCAAGAGTCACCCAAAATGGCCCGGAGAAGGGGCATGGGGGCGACTGTTTAGCCTGGAGAAGGTGGTCCGTTTCTCTTTGAATACTGCGTATTCACCCCGGTCAGCCCTCTGGCAACCGCGTGCGAGAATACGCGCGGCCTCACTTCGTGGCAAGGGCTTTTCGCGATCCGACTTCAATTCTTCACTGCCGAGGTAGTTCGTCAAGCGTGAACTGGTAGTGTCCGCGCCACGCAGCATGCGACGGGGGTAACAGAGCGCTCGCGGGGCGGGCGCGTTCGGCTTCGCCCCAGCATTCCAGGCGGTCGCTTGCAGCGGCCTGGGCACTACAGGGTGGCGGCGGGCTATCCTACGCTTCCGCGGGTGGCCGGATGAGGCGGATCCGGCCTGATTTCCCACCGCGCGGCGCTTGATACCCGTTTTCCGCCAACACTGAGGTCACGATGCTTCTGGCCATTGATATCGGCAACACGACTATCCATGCCGGGATCTTCTCGGACCGTGAATTGGGTCCCACTTGGCGGATCGCGACGGATCACGACCGCCTCGCGGACGAGTATGGAATTTTACTCTCCTCGCTGCTGGGCACGGAGTCGGTGGATCCGGGCGATATCGACGGCGCGATTCTGTCGTGTGTGGTACCTCCGCTCCAGCCAATCTTTCAGAGCGTTTGTCGCCGTTTCTTTGCGGTCGAACCAATCGTCGTGGGACCAGCCCTCCGGGGAGTGCCGCCGATTCAATATGATCGGCCATCCGAAGTGGGGCCAGACCGCATCTGCGATGCCGTGGCCGCCCTGGACCGCTACGGCCCGGGACCGCTGATCGTGGTGGACTTTGGCACCGGGACGGTCTTTGACGCCATCGACGCGGACGGGAATTACTTGGGCGGGGCGATTGCGCCCGGCATTGGGATTGCCGCCGAGGCGCTCTTTGACCGTGCCTCGCGATTGCCCAAGATCGACTTAGAACGCCCGCCAGCCGCCATCGGCACCGACACAGTGACCTCCGTGCAATCGGGCATGATCTTTGGGTACGTGGGCTTGGTGGAAGGCATCATTGCGCGGTTCAAGACGGAGCTGGGCGGTGGCAAAGTGATTGGCACGGGCGGCTGGTTCGCCCGCATCGCGAATGAGACGACAGCCGTGGACGTGGTGGACGGCGATCTGACGCTGGAAGGTCTCCAACTCCTCTACAGCCTGAACGCGGAAGGGACGCCTTAGGAGGCGCGATGTGACAGACGTGGACTCTGCTCCGGATCTGACCCCGCCCGGCTCGCGCGACGCGGGTGCTGACCGGCTGACCCCTAAGGCGCTGACGGACAAGCGCATCGTGCTCGGCGTGAGCGGCTCAATCGCGGCCTACAAGGCCTTTGAGATTGCCCGGCGCCTTGAGGACCAAGGTGCCACCGTTGACGTGGCCCTAACGCCGAGCGCGGATCGTTTCGCGCCGGCATACACGTTCCGCAATCTTGTCTCCGGTGACGTCGTCGTCGACATGTGGGCGACGGACATGCTGCCTGAGATGCATGTCGAGATGGGGCATCGCGCGGATGCCTTTGTCGTCGCTCCCGCCAGCGCGACAACATTAGCCAAATTGGCCAATGGCATCGGCGACAACATGCTGACGCTGACCGCGCTGGCGACGGTGGCTCCGCTCGCCGTGGCTCCGGCGATGGATGGGCAGATGTTCGCGAATCCGGCCGTCCAGCAGAATCTCGAATTGCTTCGCGCGCGCGGGGTGCTCGTCGCGGGCCCGGTGCGGGGGAAGCTGGCCAGCGGGCGGGAAGGCCTCGGCCGGATGATCGATCCGGCCGAGATCGTGGGAGCTACCCGCGCCGTCCTGGGCCGCCGCGTGGGGGACCTGCGCAGCAAGCACATTGTGGTGACGGCGGGCGGCACGCGGGAAGCAATCGATCCCGTCCGCTACGTCGGCAATCACTCCAGCGGAAAGATGGGCTTCGCTATTGCCGAGGCCGCGCGCGACCGTGGTGCCGCCGTCACGCTTGTGACGACGCAGGAACCGCCTCCGGGGCTGTTTGGCACGGTCATCCGTCGGGTGACCACCGCCGCCGAAATGAAGCAGGCCATCGACGAGCGGGCGCCCGGGACCGATGCCCTGATCATGGCCGCCGCCGTGGCCGATTATCGGCCGAAGAGCGTGGCTGACGAGAAGCTGAAGAAGAATGGCGACTCCGGCATGCACCTGGAGTTGGAGCAGACCGACGACATCCTGGCGGGGGTGGAAGGCAAGCTGATCAAAGTGGGATTCGCGGCGGAGACGGAGTCGGTGCAGGCCAATGCGCAGAAGAAGCTGGAGAGTAAAAACCTCGACTTCATCGTCGCCAACGATGTTTCCGCGGACGACTCCGGCTTTGGTACCGACACCAACCGCGTCACGATCCTGAGCCGTGGCGGCGGCAGCGAACAGCTTCCGCTCCTGCACAAATACGAGGTGGCGATGGAGATCCTGAACCGGATCGTGCCGAAGCTGCGCCGCTAGTGCGCGGCGTCCGGAAGAGACGCCCTCAACCTATTCGTCGAAGATCTCGTCCTTGATCGGCTTCTTGCCCTCTGGCAGCACGAAGAAGTTGCAGAAGCAGGCGCCTTCGAAGTCGACCATGCCGTTTTCCACGGGTGGGCAGACGCAGACGGTGTCGTCGGTGTTGGAGGGCTGGCAGGGGCAAAAGAACTTGCCAAACTTGAGCCGCATGCTGACGAAGTCGTTGACCGTCATATCGGCGTTCGCGAGTTCGTAGCCGCGCTCCTTCTTGAATTTGTTGGCCAGGTCCCACATCTCCTGGGTGTACTGCTCGCGCAGCTTCGCCTCTTCCTCTGCCGGTAGGTCAGTGAGTTGCTCGTCGGCCATGTTGAATCCCCAATCGATGATTGTGCGGAAGACTCCGGCTCCCCAGTTGGTCGCGCTCTTCGCGAGGAACCTACGCTTCGGCACGCGTCCGCACGAAGTTGACCAGCGTGCGAACAGGAACGCCCGTCGCGCCCTTGACCAGGATGCCGTTGGTTTTGCTGGCGTCATCCGTGCCGGCCATGTCGAGATGAGCCCAAGGGGTGTCATCGACGAACATGGCGAGCAGCTTGGCGGCCGTCTGTGCGCCGGCCATCCGCCCTCCGGTGTTCTTGACATCGGCGACGTTGCTCTTGATTTGCTCTTCGTATTCTTCGTACATCGGTAACTGCCAGAGTTTTTCGCCGCCGCGCTTCCCGGCGGCGATCACCTCTTCGGCGAGGGAGTCGTCGTTGGTCATGACCCCGGTGGCGACATCGCCCAGCGCGACCGAGCAGGCCCCCGTCAGGGTGGCGACATCGATCAAGGGCGTCAGGCCCAGCGTGTTCGCGTAAGCGAGTGCATCGGCGAGAATCAGGCGGCCCTCGGCGTCCGTGTTGATCACCTCGATCGTCTTGCCGTTCATCGCCTTGAGCACATCGCCGGGCTTGATCGCGCTGCCCCCCGGCATGTTCTCCGTGGCGGGAGCGATGGCCGTGACATTGATCGGAAGTTGGAGCCGAGCGATGGCGCCGATGGCGGAGATCACAGCCGCGGCCCCGCTCATGTCTTGCTTCATCGCCTCCATGTTGGCGGCGGGTTTGATCGAAATGCCGCCGGTGTCGAAGGTGATGCCCTTGCCGATCAGGCCGATCGGTGCCTCGTCCTTGCCGCCGCGGTAGCGCATCACGATGAATTTCGCGGGCTCGTTGGACCCCTTGGCGACGCCGAGGAAGGAGCCCATGCCCAGCTCGGCCGCCTCGCTTTCCTCCAGGACTTCGATCTCCACCCCGCAGTCCGCTGCCCATTGGCCGGCGCGCGCGGCAAGTTCGGTTGGAGTCAGGATGTTGCTGGGCTCGTTGGCTAAGTCGCGGCAGAAGTTGGTGGCTTCAGCCAGGATGACGCCCACTTCGGTGCCGCGCTCGAGCGCGGCGGCTTCGTCACCGTGGAGAGTCACGCCGGTCACGTCGTGGCGATCGTCGACCGATGAGAAGTGACGATCGAAGCGGTACAACCCCATGACCACCCCCTCAGCGACGGCCTGGGCCACCTCCTCCGCCCCGATCGGATCAGCAGCGACCGTGACTGCGATCTCACCGGTCCCCAGCCCCCGCGCCCGGCGCGCGGCACTCGCGGCGGCGTTGCGGACGACATCCGCATCGAGTTTGGCCGGCGCTCCAAGGCCTACCACCAGGACCCGCTTCGCGGAGATCTTGCCGAGGGAGTGGAGGACCACGATCTGTCCACGTTTCCCGGTGAGTTCCCCGTCGGCGGCAAGCATCGACAGAGCGCCGTCTAGGGCGTCGTCGATCGCCTTGGCAGGCCCGGACGCCGTGGGAGTGTCCGTCTGGGGGACGAAGACGATCAGGCTGGCCGCGGCGGTTTCGGCCGGGGCGGCGGTGGAAGTGGTGATCTCCATGCGGCGTCGTCCTTGCAGTGCTGAGGGCTTGGATGAGTGAATCTGGCTGGTAGGCATATGCCCGTCGCAACCGGCGCCGATGCTATCAGGCTTCGACTCCGGCGGTCATCGGTGCGGTCTGGCCGGGAGCGGAGCCCCGCGATACGGTGCCCACCATGTCTTTGGACAAGCCCCTGGACGACCTGCGTGAGCGCCTCCATGATCCGGTCCGGGAGGTGGGCGTCCGTGCCTTCGCCGCGCGGCTCGGCGCCTGGGCAGACCGCCGTCCTCTCGGGCTGCGTGCCTTCGCCCACGAAGCGGGGATCGCCGTCCTTGTGGGCTTTGTCTACTTTCTGATCCGCGGCAGCGTTGTCGATCGCGTTGATGAAGCGACTTCCCGCGCGGTGGGGCTCATGAACCTGGAGCGCTCTCTAGGGCTGTTCTGGGAACCCGCCATGCAGGGCTGGATCCTCTCCTCGCGCTTCCTCATCGACCTCTTCAACGGCATCTATTTCTGGTCGCATATGCCGATCATCGTGGGCGTTGCCGTTGTCCTCTTCTGGCGGCGGCACGATGTCTACGTTCTTGTGCGCAACGCCTTCGTCGTCTCCGCTGTGGTGGCATTGGTGATGTACTTCCTGCTTCCGGTGACTCCGCCGCGGCTCCTGCCCGACGGCGATTTCGTCGACACCATGGCCTTGTACGCCACCGCCAACTACCAAGCGCAAGAAGTGGGTCCGTTCGTGAACCCCTACGCCGCGCTACCGAGCTTGCATTTCGGCTGGGCGTTGCTGATAGGGATCGCCCTCTGGTTTGGTCGGCCGGCCAGCTCGTGGCTGCGATATCCGATCGTCGGGCTGGCGCTGCTTCTGCCACTGGGTCAATTTTTTGCCATCGTGATGACGGGCAACCACTACGTGCTGGACGCGGCCGCGGGAGCGATCGTGGCGGGAGTGGGATTGGCCGTCGCATGTTGGTGGCGGCAGAGCGGAATGAGGGCGTTACCGCGGCGCTGGCCTAGGGCACGAAGAACTCAAAGGAGCGACTGATGTTGATGGTGACTTCCGACGAGATCCCGGGGCGGGAGATCAGCGAGACGCTGGGCTTGGCGATGGGCAACGCGGTCCGTGCCCGCCATGTGGGCCGCGACATCACGGCAGGGTTGAAGAACCTGATTGGCGGTGAGATTGGCGCCTATCAAAAGTTGCTCTCGGACACGCGTGCGCAAGCGATCGAGCGGATGGAGGCGGAAGCGGAAGCGCTGGGCGGGGACGCGATCGTGGCGTTGCGGATGGCGACGTCATCGATTGCGGGCGGCGCATCTGAGGTTGTGGCGTACGGGACAGCCGTCCGTCTGCGCTAGCGAACACCCGAATCGATACCCCGGCTGCCTCTTGAAGCCTCAGAGTTGAGCGGCGCCCAATCAGTTGTCGAGGTGGTACTGCGGCAGCGGGCCCAGGGCGGCGTAGATCTCCACGCTGAGCTCCTGCATATCCGTCGCCCATGCAGTCCAATCCTGCTGCGCGATCTGCGCCTCCGCCGATCCCATCACACGCTGGATCGCCTGTTCATCCTCTAGCTCAAACTCCATCTGGTGCGTGCCAGGAATTTCACGGGCGTGTCGCACCCGTCGTGCGGCCACGATGCCGGGGATGGCCATGATGTGGGGCATGTGGGTTTCGCTGTGCCAAATCTCGAACTTCTCCATGACGTCCGGATTCAGCCGCGCCCGCACCACGATCGCTGGCTTGTTGTTCATGCCGCTTGGTTCCCCCGAGTCATACTGTCTGCGGAGAGATTGTGCCACGCGGTGCTTCCGCCCGGTAGCGCGGAGGGCGGTGATGTGAAGAGAGTGTGTTCGCCAGCGCTCTTCCGAGCGCTTTCCCTATGGACCGCCGAGGGCGCTGTGTTACATTGCCCGGGTACCGCAGAGCGGGCCCTGTTATGGTCTGCCGCGGCAGGTGCTTCACAGCACACCGGTACGCAGCTACCCGTTTGGCGGCAACCCGGATCGCAAGAACGGCAGTGGTTCAGAAGGCTCGATCGAACTCTATGCTCACCAAAGAGAAAAAGGCGGAGATCGCCGCGCAATACCGCGTCCATGAGACTGACACCGGCTCGCCGGAAGTCCAAGTCGCGGCCCTGACCGAGCGGATCCTGGAGATGACCGAGCATCTCAAAGCAAATCGGCACGATTACCAATCACGGCGCTCCCTGATGAAATTGGTGGGGCGTCGGCGCCGTCTGCTTGCCTTCCTGAATAAGGAAGACGTGCGACGGTATCGCACCTTGATTGCCAGTCTCGGCCTCCGCAGGTAGCGGGGGCCGCGTGCTTTCAGGGCCGAGAGGCCTGGGGCACCGGCAGTGTGGGGTGGTGGCCCGGCGTTGGCCAGGCCGGAGCAGACACGGAACAGACTCGGTCGCCGCAACGCGGCTGGGAATGAAGGGGATCGCCAGGGAGCGGTCCCGACAAACGTGAGGTTTTGGGCGAGAGCGGCGGAGTCGGCAAAGACAGAGTCGACAAGGGCCAGGCATCGCAGCGAAACGTCACTCGGAAGCCCGGTAGGCACAGTCGAATCGCGGAAGACTGAGGCGTAAAAGAAGTAGCGATTCCCGCCCACCCGGCACGGAACATCCCAGCGGTCAGTCGTCGGCGCTACGCGCCAGCAACCACGATCGCGGGAACAACAACAAGCGCCACCCAAGATGGTGGCACGCCAGGCGTCGCTAGGAGCGGGCCTGACGACGAGGTTCCGGAGCGGAACCTCTATTCGGCGCATGGACCGGAAGACCGGTGTGCGCAAGGAAGGTCAGTATGAGCGCAAGTCGATATGAAGTGGAATTGGCGGGCAAGCCCTTGGTCCTGGAGACCGGGGAGCTGGCTCAGCAGGCGGGGGGCGCGGTCACGCTGCGTTACGGCGACACGATGCTGTTAGGCGTCGTGACGGCGAGCAGCCCACGGCGGGGGATCGATTTCTTCCCGCTTTCGGTGGAATTTGAGGAGCGGCTCTATGCCGCGGGCCGGATCCCCGGCTCCTTCTTCCGGCGCGAAGGGCGCCCCACCACAACGGCGGTGCTTTCGGCCCGGTTGACGGACCGACCGCTGCGGCCCTTGTTCCCCAAGGGCTACATGGACGATACCCAGATCGTGCTCACGATCCTCTCCGCCGACATGGAGAACCCGCCGGACACCTTGGGCACCATCGCCGCCAGCGCCGCGCTGACGATCTCCGATGTGCCCTTCGATGGCCCCGTGGGTTCGGTGCGGATTGGCTGCATCGATGATGAGTTGATTCTGCAGCCCACCTTTGAGCAACTCAAGGAGAGCAAGCTCAACCTCGTGGTGGCTGGGACCTCTGACGCGATCATGATGGTGGAGGCTGAAGCCTCCGAGGTGCCCGAGCAGCTCTTGATCGACGCGATGGCGCTGGGCCAAGAGGCGATCTTCAAGATCGTGGAGCTGCAAGAGCAGATGCAGAAGGACCTGGGCAAGGAGAAGCGGGCCTACGCCGCCAAGGAAGTCGACCCCGACGCTGCCGCCAAGGCAGAGAGCGACATTGGTGACGACCTGGCTGCCGCGCTCTCGCCGGAGTCCGGTCTGACCAAGGCCGAGCGCGACGACAAGCGCAACGCGCTCCGCAAGGGTCTCCTGGCGGACGCCGAGGGCGACGACGCCGAGAATCTGGGGGACGCCTTCGATGCCATTGAGAAGCGCATCGTCCGCGCCAACATCCTGGAGAACGGCGCCCGCCCAGATGGCCGTAAGACGACCGACCTGCGGGCGCTGAGCGCGAGTGTGGGCATGATTCCCCGTACCCATGGCTCCGGCCTCTTCCAGCGCGGTGAGACCCAGGTGTTGAACCTGACGACCCTCGCCGGGTCCTCGATGGCTCAACGCATCGATGACCTGTCGCCGGAAGACAGCAAGCGCTTCATGCATCACTACAACTTCCCGCCGTGGTCGGTGGGAGAGACGGGCCGGATCGGCTCCACGGGACGACGGGAGATTGGGCACGGGATGCTCGGTGAGCGTGCGCTCGCCGCGATCATGCCTGATTTCGAGGACTTCCCCTACACCATCCGCTTGGTCTCAGAAGTTCTGTCGTCGAACGGCAGCACCTCGATGGCCAGCGTCTGCGCCGCCGTCCTTTCGATGATGGACGCCGGGGTGCCGCTGAAGCAGCCCATCGCCGGCATCGCCATGGGGCTGATCAAGGGCGAAGACAGCTACGCGGTCCTCACGGACATCGCCGGGTTGGAAGACCACCTGGGCGACATGGACTTCAAGGTCGCGGGTTCGAAGGACGGTGTCACCGCCCTGCAGATGGACATCAAGGTCCGCGGCATCGAACTCGAGGTCATGGGCGAGGCGTTACAACAGGCGCGCGACGCCCGGCTTGAGATCATGGACGTGATGCTGGACTGCATCAGCGAGCCCCGCAAGGAGCTGGCCGAGCATGCGCCGCGCATGTACAAGATCGTCATCGACCAAGAGAAGATTGGCCTCATCATTGGCCCCGGTGGCAAGACGATCCGCCAGATCGAGGAAGAAAGCGGCGCCAGCGTCAACATTGAGAACGACGGCACCATCTTCGTCATGGCCACGGATCAGAACGGCGCCAAGATCGCGACCGATCAGATCCGGGCGCTGACCAAGGAGGTCGAGCCGGGCGAGATCTACGACGGCAAGGTCGTCCGGATTCTCAGCTTCGGTGCCTTCGTCGAGATTTTGCCGGGCAAGGACGCCTTGGTGCACATCTCTGAGTTGGCGCACTACCGCGTGGGCGCGGTGGAAGACATCGTCAAGGTGGGCGACGCCGTCAAGGTCAAGGTCACCGAGATCGACGGCATGGGCCGGATCAACGCCTCCCGCAAGGCCTTGTTGGCCGAGGGTGAGGGCGAGGGCCCGTCTGGCGGTTCTAGCGACTCCGGTGGCGGAGACCGCGATGGCGGCCGTGACGGGGGTCGAGGCCGCGGCGACGACCGGGGTGGCCGCGATGACCGCCCGCGCGACGAGGGACGTCGGCGGGGCCGCCGCGATGACCGGCGACCACGCCGTGATGAGTCCTCGAACGACTCGTCCGATGAGTCGTCCAGCAGCTCCTCGAGCGAAACTGCCAGCGACGCGCCACGTAGCGAGCCCGCTCGCGCGGAGAGTGATCGCGATGCCTCCAGCGACGCGCCACGTAGCGAGCCCGCTCGCGCGGAGAGTGATCGCGATGCCTCCAGCGACGCGCCACGTAGCGAGCCCGCTCGCGCCGAGAGCGATCGCGATTCCTCTGCGCGTTCAGAGTCCACGGGCAGCGCGCCCAGCGACGATCGGGAGAGCGGGGACTCGGGCGACCGGGACTCCGGCAGCGCGGAACGTAGCGCTGAGAGCGGTTCCGAGAGCCGCGAGCGTCCCGCCGAACGTCGCCGCGATGGTGAGGGTGACGGAGGGGGCGATAGCGCCAGCGGTGACGGCACCGCACCGCGTCGCCGCCGCCGCCGGCGGCGACGAACTGGAGGCGGCTCCGGTGAGAGCTCGAATGAGGGTGGAGGCAGCAGCAGTGGCGGTGGCAGCAGCCGCCAGCCCCGAGAGCCCCGAGAGCCCCGAGAGCCCCGAGAGC
>Ga0114996_10000299_pt1 | contig 69685 bp, 65 predicted proteins | sample ArcticOcean_MG_C_4_FD_87039 | JGI IMG/M metagenome (GOLD analysis project Ga0114996, IMG submission 87039) | Marine microbial communities from western Arctic Ocean - ArcticOcean_MG_CB4_134 | ecosystem: Environmental > Aquatic > Marine > Oceanic | place: Arctic Ocean: Canada Basin | collected...
ACACCAATCCCGACCATTAAGAGGTAAAAGACCGTGATCCACCCACCCTGTCCTCCCGGCCTAGAAGGCGGCAACTAGCCCCCCTCCGTGGCACCCAGCCACACCCAGCTATACAGCCCCCCAGTACCGGGGGGCACCCCTATTCCACCGCCACTGACGCTGAACTACTAAACAGTGTTCTGCGCGTCCTGAGTTGCGGGCCTGAGTGGGGCAGGGCTGCTTCCGCATCGTAGACCCACCCGCTTTGCATCCCGATTGCATCTCGCAGAGTGGTTAAGAACGGTTATGGAACGCCTTCTGACCGGGGAAGAACGGGCAAGAAAGCCATATTCTACCCGAAAATCACCGGAATCGGGTACTTTGGAGCATTCCTGTTAACCAGGAGGTTGGTGGTTCGAACCCACCCGCCCCAGTAGGAGGACTCTGGAAGCCGCTGAGGCCATCCAGTCGAAGACACTCAAGATTCACGCCGGAGCATCAACAAGACCAATCCCCGTCGGAAGAGACTCGACCCGCCGACCCCCGCTCTACTTGCGGTGTGTGGGGCGAGACCGCGGCGCAGGCCGCAAAGCGCTCGCATAATGTACCGGGGGGTAGCACATGGAGAGTTCGTCGGCTAAAACCAGCGACTCCCAGGGTCTTCGACGACGTATTGACGATGACAGCGGACGCCTCGTCGCCGCGATGGAGCGAATCGCCTCCGTCGCGGGGCCGGATTTTTTTGCGACCGCGGCCGAGTTGCTCAAGGTGCAGCTCGACGTCGAATTCGTGTTCATCGCCGAATGCACCGATTCTGAAAAGGGCATGGCGCGGACTCTGGCATTTTGGGGCGAGGCCGGCGTCGCGGAGAACCTCGAATTCTGTACACTAGGCGGCCCTTGCGAAAGAGTATTGGCCGGAGACGTCGTGCACGTCGTGGAGAATGTCTGCGAACAGTTCCCGCACAACGATGCTCCTGGTGGCGTCGCACCCGACAGCTATCTCGGTTACCCCCTCATAAACTCGAGCGGTAACGTTATAGGACACGTTGCGGCGATGGACGTTCGTCCCATGCTTCCTTCGCCCGAGGACTTGGTGATTTTGAGGGTTCTCGCTTCCCGGGCGGGGGCGGAGATTGGAGCGAAAGCAGACTGAAGAAGCCCGAACCTCCAGCCTGATTCACAGAAGCGAAGAGCGCTTCCGCCTCGCTCAGGAGGCCGCCGAAATCGGCACCTGGGATATGGACGTGCTCACCGGCCAGGGCACGTGGTCGGACAACTACTGGGGCATTTATGGATTGTCCCTGGACTCGTGCACCCCAGGATACGAGGCCTGGATCGGGCTCGTGCACCCGGAGGATCGGGAAGCGGTAGACTCCCTGATCAAAGCTGCGCTTCAAGGCGAGGCGCGGTACGATGCCGAATTCCGCATCGTATGGCCCGACGGTTCGGTGCGTTGGCTAGTCGGTAGGGCGACCGTATTTCACGATGACAGCGGAAATCCCGTTCGAATGATCGGTGTGGACTATGACGTAACCGATCGCAAAGAAGCTGAAGTGGAGCTGCGGAGGGCCCGTACGGAGTTGGAATCGCGTGTTCGGGAGCGGACCGCCGAGCTCAGTGAGGCCAATCGTTCATTGCAGGCGGAAATTAGCGCACGCGAGGCTCAAGAGGAGTTGTTCCAGACAGTCGCTGATGGCACGTCCGCGGTGACTGGCACCGCTTTTTTGCGGTCACTGGTCCGCAATCTGGCTACGGCCTTGAAAGCCCAGTATGCCTTCGTGTCGGAGCGCGTCCTGGATACCGGGCAGGTCAACGTGATCGAGATGTGGCTGGGCGACCATTTTGGCGAACAAATGCCGCTCGACATCTCGGGCGCACCGTGCGAACAGGTTTTTGCTGGTGAAGATGTGGTATTTCCTGACGGCGTACAGACCTGTTTTCCGGGGCACCCGACTTTGACCGCATTGGAGGTGGAAGGTTATCTCGGCGTGCCGTTGTTCGACTCATCCAACGTCATCATCGGACACCTGGCGGTGCTTGGCACCGGGGCCATGGAGAATCCACGACAGGGACTGTCCGTCCTGAAGGTCTTCGCTGTGCGGGCTGGAGCGGAGGTGGAGCGCAAACGGGTCGAACAACACCAGAAAAAATTCGAGGCCGAACTCCAGCAGACACAGAAGCTCGAAAGTCTGGGCGTGCTGGCCGGCGGAATCGCCCACGATTTCAACAACCTACTGACAGGTGTGCTCGCCAACGCCGAGTTAGCGCTGGAGACACTCCCACCGGAGTCGCCGGCGCGGCGGCAGCTTGGGAACATCAACAGATCTGCCTTACGGGCAGCGGAGCTAACCAAGCAGATGCTGGCCTACTCAGGCCACGGCAAGATAGAGGTTCAGGGCTTGAATCTCTCGAAGCTGGTGGAGGAAATCGGACATTTGCTCGGGGTCTCCATTTCAAAAAAAGTAGTCCTGAAATACGACCTTGCGGCGAATCTGCCATTGATCGAGGCGGACGCATCGCAGATCCGGCAAGTCGTCATGAACATCCTCATCAACGCTTCGGAGGCGATCGAGAAGAAGAGTGGCAATGTCAGGATCAGCACCAGCATGATCGCGGCGGACCGCTCCTACCTCGCCACCGCCTACTTGGATGACGATCTGCCAGAAGGCGACTACGTCACCCTCGAAGTCGCGGACAGTGGCTGTGGCATGGACGAGCAGACGCAGCAGAAAATATTCGACCCCTTCTTCACGACGAAGTTTACGGGGCGCGGGTTAGGCTTGGCCGCTGTGCTGGGGATCGTGCGCGGACACGGCGGGGCGTTGAAGATCGACAGCCGGCCGCACGCCGGAAGCACGTTCACGGTCTTGTTCCTGGCCTCACAGCGATCGGTGGAGGAACCGGTCTGGTCACCGGTTGGAGACCACGAGTGGCGCGGCAGCGGAACGGTTCTCGTGGTGGATGACGAGGAGGATGTCCGCCTCGCGTCGCAGGCGATGCTCGAGTCGCTGGGCTTTACCGTCATGACGGCGGAGGATGGGCCAACGGCCCTGAAGGTCTACGGTAGCCGCAACGACGAAATCGATGCCGTGCTGCTGGACTTTACGATGCCACGCCTGGACGGAGAAGAGACGTTTCGGGAGCTGCGCCGCATACGCACCGATGTGAGGGTGATCCTTTCGAGCGGATACAGCGAGCGGGAGATCTCCGACCGATTCGAGGGGACCGGCCTTGGCGGCTTCATTCAGAAGCCGTACGGCATTCGCCCCCTATACGAAAAAATGCGTCAAGTCCTGGGCCCGGTTGGACCTAGTGACGAATCCGGCGCTGGATTAGCGTCCGCGATCTAGTGCTTTAGGAACCCCGGGGCTCCCAGTGCAACAAGCCCGAGGTGGGGGAGCACCGCTGAGTGTGGGCTGCGCAAAGGCCTTTCGCCGACTATTTTGCTTGTATCGTTCCTCCAGACCGGTGCCCATAAAATGAACGTACGTCCCCTGTTGTCATGGCTGCTTCCGATGTTCGCCCTGATCCTTCTACCGGCATCCGGCTTCGGGCAGGCTCCGGCTGCATCTGCAGTCGGTGACCGTATGACGGTGCCCGGTGGGGCCTACTGGAGCATCTCGGTTGCCGAGTTGCAGACGATGCGAGCCTCGGATGAGCATCCGGGCCTCGTCAACGTGCACGTGCCTTTCCAGGGTGACATCGCTGGGACGGACGTCTCGATCCCGTTCAACGAGATCGCGGATCACCTCGATCAGCTCCCGACCGACAAGGATGCACCGGTCGCCCTATATTGTCGGTCCGGTCCTATGAGCGTCAGGGCCGCTACGACCCTCGCGGGGCTGGGTTACACCAAAGTCTACACCCTAGCGGGTGGGTTCAACGCGTGGGCCGCATCAGGTCTTTCGATGGTCAACCCATGAAGAGAGCGGCGGCGAGACTCGGGATGGTTACTCTGGTCGCGATGTGGGTGGCCGCACCCATCGGTGCTCAGGAGCTCGAACGCGGCACATGGACGGGCTCTATAGCTCTTCCAGGAGGCTCCAGCCTTCCCGTGACGTACGTGATTGGTGATACCGACGGTGCTCTTTCAGTCGTGATGACCAATGCGCAGTTGGGGGACGTTGTGTTCAGCGACGCCCGCTTTGACGGCGAAGAGCTGACGTTCTGGTGGGAGCCGGGAATCCGAGTCGATTGCTCGCTTCTGCGGAAGGAGGACGGGAGCTTCGTGGGGGTTTGCTCGGACGGGGCCGGAACAACCGGAGAGGGCACCCTCACGATGATGCCACCGTCTGGGTAAAACCGGGCTGTACCGACCCCTCAGTGGGTCAGACAACCGTTTTTAGCGGTCACGGAGTCCGAAGTCGTAGCCCTACTCTTCAACAGGAGGCCCACGATCATGGACTCGTTCGTTCAGTTGGAAGCCCGCCTACACTCGCTCGAGACTTCCGTGCGTCGCAGCCGTTTACTCGCGTTTATGCTCGGTTTGACGGTCGTACTCATCGCGGGCGCCGCGCAGGTACCCGGGTCTCGGGACGAGATGACAACCAACCGACTCCTGCTCTTCGACGGGTCGGACTCGATCGCGCTGATCGCCGGGCCGGAGTCGAGCCTCATACTCGAGACCCCCTCTGGTGTGGAAGTGCTCCAGCTCGGAGGACCGCCCCTACGACGAATCAAGCGATAGTGTCGGGAGTTATCGCGTCGATCCCTGCGCTTCCGTTCGCTCCCGATAACGTGCGCCGCTCAGGACACCTTCCAAGCTGTAGTTGCCCTCGTGGCAGGCGTACTCGTAGAGTTGCGCGTCCAACTTCGTGATCGGGATCTCTCCGCCCCAGGCTTGGGTGTACGTCGCCGGATCCTCAACGGTGAACTCGTAAAGGATCGTCTCCGCGTCCACCCGGGTGAAGCGTTCGGTCACCTTCATGTGCTCCGAGGGGGAGACTCCCCGATAAGCCTGTCGTGGATTGATGTTCGTGGTTTCGACCACCAGCGCGTCGCCTTCCCACCGACCCCAAGAGTCGCCGAACCATGGGCGGACACGAGCGTGTAACGGCTTTGGCTCACCCAACCGAATAATCCGCACGTCGTGGACCATCTCCGACATGATCATCACGTGATCGGCCGTCTGTACGATGATGTAGTTGGCGTTGTACGCCCCAACGGGGAGCATTGGAGGGCCCATGGGGGAACCGAAGAGGATGCAGCGCTCGGCGAACGGCCTCAGCTCGGGGTGGTCGTATTCCTCAAATTGGCTTCTGAAGTCCCGGGACTCCTGGAGCCGCCGTTCGGCTTCCGGCAAGAGGGCTGGAATTTGGCCATTCGCCGGATGGGTGACGAGAGAGGTTCTGGGCTCACCGTTGACGACCGCGATCCTCGTGCCCCGCTCCCAATAGACTTCGTTGTACTCCTGCCCGCTCAATCGAGCCGCATCGCTCCCCGTGCGGGCTTCCCTTCCGCACGCCACGGACCCCGGGTTCGGGGGGCAATCTCCTGACGGTCGTTCGATCTCCTCGACTTCCTCCCACGTGTACACCGGACCCCGATCCTCCGTCCGCTCAAACGGAGTAAGTGTCGAGTTGGTCCAGTTTCCCTGGAGATCGGGATGCCCTTCGGGTGTCCTGGGGACTTCCCACTGTCCGGCGTCTCGCGCGCTGTTCTGCGCGGATGCGGTCGAAGCGGCACCAGAAACTGCGGTGGCGCTGAGAACGGCGAGTACGACGGCCACACGAATGGTCATGTCAACCTCGATTCAAGCGGGGTCCACGTCGTGGACGGTCCCCTCTGCCGAAGGTGCCGTCTGACGGGTCGGGATAATGTGAAGGGCGCGACCGAACGGGTCAATATGGGGCGCCTGGCTGCTCGCGGTTTTCCGACCGGCGGCGCATCTTGAGCGCGTGAGCCACGATGACCCCATCACCCGCCTGAACGCAGCCCTGGACGGGCGCTACCGCGTGGAGCGCGAACTCGGCGAGGGCGGCATGGCGACCGTATACCTGGCAACGGATCTCAAGCACGAGCGGAAAGTTGCCCTCAAGGTCCTGAAGCCGGAGTTGGCAGTAGTCGTCGGAGCGGACCGGTTCCTGGTTGAGATCAAAACGACGGCCAAGCTGCAGCATCCCCATATCTTGCCGCTTTTCGACTCGGGTGAAGCGGATGGCCTCCTCTACTACGTAATGCCGTTTGTTGACGGGGAAACGCTTCGGAACAAGCTGAACCGGGAAGTCCAGCTCGGCACCGAGGAAGCCGTGAGGATCACTTCCGATATCGCCGACGCGTTGGAATACGCTCATCGCAACGACGTCATCCATCGCGACATCAAGCCAGAGAACATCTTGCTCCAGCGTGGTGTGGCCTTGGTCTCCGACTTTGGGATTTCGCTGGGAACCGGGGCGACTGTGGGGGAGCGATTGACGGAGGGCGGATTTTCACTCGGTACCCCAGCCTACATGAGCCCGGAACAGATCGACGGCGACCGAGACCTCGACGGCCGAAGCGATCAATACGCGTTAGCGTGTGTCATGTATGAAATGCTGGCCGGCGACCCACCGTTCGTCGCCTCGAGTTCTGTGGCGCTCTGACGGCGAACCCGAGGATGGAACTGGAGACCCGGCCATCCATCGCGGTGTTGCCGTTCGCGAACATGAGCCCGGACCCGGATCAGGAGTACTTTGCGGATGCAATGGCCGCGGAGCTCATCAACGCACTCGCCAAAGTACCGGGGCTCCGGGTCATTGCGCGGACATCGGCCTTCGCGTTCAAGGGAACGAACGCCGACGTCAAAACCATCGCCTCACGTCTCGAGGTCTCGACCGTGGTGGAGGGGAGCGCACAAAAAGTTGGTGACCGGGTCCGGATCACAGTTCAGTTGATCGACACCGCGAGCGTACACCACCTCTGGTCCGATACGTATGATCGCCCGCTCGACGATCTTTTTGATGTGCAGGACGAGATCGTCCGCGCAGTCGTCATGAGTATCACCCCGAAGATTCTCGGCGAGGCAGACGGCCCGCTCGTCGTACCGCCGACAGAGAACCAGAAGGCGTACGACCTGTATCTGCGCGCGGGAGAGCATCTGGCGCATATAAGCCAACCCAACACACGTAGAGCCATTGCCATGCTCGATGGCGCGACGACCCTCGATCCACATTTCGCGGACGCGTGGGCGAGACTCTCCGGGGCGTGTTGTCTAATGGACGCTTGGTTTGCCGGCGGTCACCAATGGCAAGAGAAGACGGATAAAGCTTTGGAGAAAGCACTCGCTTTGGATTCTCAAAACGCCGAAGCGCACATGGTGCAGGGCCGCGTCCTTTGGACGCCGCGTAACGGGTTTCGACACGGCGAGGCTCTGCGCGCCTTGGAGGAATCACTGCGGCTTCAACCCGGCTCGCCCGGTGCACGGCAGTGGCACAGCCTGATTCTTCTTCATGTCGGTCTCATGGCTGAGGCGGAGGAGGGTCTTGGCGAGGTGCTCGCCGCGGAACCAGAGGACGCGACGGTTCTACAGTTCATCGCACAGAACATGCTGTTCCAATTCCGCCTCGATGAGGCGGCCGAGTATCAGGCAAGGACCCTGGCAGCAGAGCCCGGCCATCACTTCGCACAGATTTTTCAACCGACCCTGTTGCTCTACCAGAACGACCTGGCTGGGGCGGAGTCCGCGCTCCGAGTGGCGAGGCAGCTTTTGAAGGAGGATCCCCTACTGGACGGCAACGAGGCTCTACTGTGGGCGAAGCGCGGGGAACCGGAGCGGGCGGAGGCTGCGCTAGCTCGTGCCCGTGCAGACCGGCCATCGGTGAGCCACAGCCATCACGCATGGCAATACGCGGCTGCTGCGTATGCGGTGTTGGGGAAGAAGGACGAGGCCATCTTGGTTCTGCGAGACGCCGCAGCCGCTGGCCTGCCCAACTACCTACTATTCCGCGACGACCCCCACTTCAGTGAGCCGCACGTCGAGCCCGACATGGCGGAACTCCTTGCTGAGCTGAGACGGGATTGGGGGGGTTATCGACGGGACTTCGGGCGAGCGCTCTAGCTCTCCTGATTCAATCCCGCCGAGAAGGTCCGCGCCACCGCCGCTCGCCGCTTAGGCCGGCTGGCGCTCCTTCGCTTCGATCCCTTCCATAGTCGCCCACGCCATTGCCTTCGCCAGAGTGTACCGGTTTGCCCGGTCCTGAAACGTGACGAAGCACACCCTGGAGGCCAGGATGCTCAGCATGAGGGTCTGCGAGCGGATGATCGGAAAGGGTCCGATCGATCCCACGCCGTTGAGCGCCGCGACCGGATCCCAGAACGGCAGGGTGACGGAGAGGATGGCCAACGGGAGGATGAAGCCGCGCGCCATCCGGTACTGGTCATGATAGACCTGGATTTTGTCCAGGACGTGGGGTGCCCGGATCATGAGCTGGTACTCCAAGCTGTGGACGAATGCGGAAGCTTTGATCGCTCGGGTCTGCACCTCCTCCTCTTCCTCCGACAGCTCCGCGAAGGCGGGGCGTCCGGGAGCGGGCTCGATGTCACTCAGGGCCGCAAGGCTCTCTTTCACCTCTCCCCTCCCCAAAACGCTCAGAATCCACAGCCGCTCCTGGTTGCGAAAGAGCCTTCGCGAGAGGGTTTGCATGACGATTCCCAGCGCTAGGGACACCGTCAGAACGGTCGTGAAGGCGAACGTCGTCTGGCTCACGCCCCAATTCGGGATTCCGCTGAAGTTGAACGCTGGTGATGCTACGTCTGCCACCACCAACAAAACGATGCAGGTGAACAGACCATGGAGTAAGGTGGGGAAAGCCTCGACAACGGGTCTCATTGGTCAGACTCCCGGTAAGATGGGCGGCGCTCTCTATCCGAGGCCGGAGGCAAGCGCGTCTTCTCCGTTACCGTCGAAGACGGCCACGACGGCGAAAAATCTCCTAGGGTGGTGTCTGACACGTCACGGCACCGGGACTCGTCGCCGGAACGGCGTTGGACGCTTGGCCGTTTCCATAGAAGATCCCGCACTGTGTCCCGGCCAACCCGGTGTGGGTGCCGGTCGCTGCCCAGCCCGTGCCGGCCACGGCCTCGTTGATGACAACAGTGACGTCCGCGCTATTCGTGAAATCTGTCAGCAACGAAACGTTCGCGGGGTAGTTCAAATTCTGCGACTGATAGATCTCCATTTGAGCCGCCATGATTTTGAGATCCGATGAGACCGCCGCGATTTATGATTTTCCCCGCATCGAGGTAAATTTGGGAATCGCGATCGAGGCCAGCAGACCGATGATGACAACTACGATCAGGAGCTCGATCAGCGTAAATCCATGGCGTGCCTGGGGCATGCAATACTCCCGCAAGTCGACTCATGCGAAACTACCGCGCCGCAGTGCCCTAGTTACTGGTAGGCGTCAGCACGGACGTTATTCACGATAGGCGCGACCGACGGGGGCTCGCAATAATTTTGTTTCGGGCGATTCTTTAGCGATTTGGAGAGCTTTGGTCCGTCAGCGCCCCGACGGGGGAGCTACGTCGAGGCCGTTCTTGTGAACTACGCGCCCCGCCAAGGTGCCCGTCACTGCACCCGAGGATAGCGCGGCCTCTCCGTTCACGAACACCGCGACCATCCCCTCAGCCAGCTGATGGGGTTGGGTGAAGCTGGCGGGGTCGTTGAGGGCCGCGAGGTCGAAGACCGCGACGTCGGCGTAGGCTCCCACACGCAGAACGCCCCGGTCGGCGATACGGAAAACCTGTGCTGGAAGTCCCGTCATGCTTCGGATCGCGGTGGGGAGATTCACGACCCCTTCCTCGACAACGTATTTGTGAATTTTTCGAGGAAAGGTCCCGTAGGACCGGGGGTGGGGTACACCCTCCATCCAGGGCACGAGCGCGCCATCCGAAGACGTCATATTCCAGGAGGGAACCATCAGCGTCTTGACGTCGTCGTCGTGCATGTTGTGGGAGATGATACTGACGCTTCCTTGCCTGAGCAGGTCGACCGCGGTGTCGATTGGGTCCTCGGATCGTTCGGCGGCGAGATCGGAGAGTAGCCGTCCCTCGATCGACTCGTCGAAGAGCACCCGTCGGAACTGAATACGGTCCGCGCCACCCCTGCGCGACAGATTTTCGACCATGGCCGAGCGGATGTCTGCCATGGTTCCGGGGCGGTCGAGCCGTGCCAGGAGGGAATCCGTGCCGCCCGCCTGAGACCATCGTGGAAGAAGGGCCGAGCTGAGACCTGTAGAGGATGCCGCGTACGGGTACTGGTCGGTGTACACTTCGATGCCCTCTTCCCGAGCGGCCTCGATTCTCTGGACAACGACACTCCCGAAACCCCAAACTCTGGGGCCCAACGCCTTGACGTGGGTGACCACGCCTGGGATTCCGGCTCTTCGCGCGACGTCGATCACTTCTTCCACAGACGCCACGAGCCCGACCGTGTAGTCGGATTCGTCGCGAATGTGACTCGTATAGGCCCCCCCGAACGGGGCCACCACCCGCGCTAACTCGACGATCTCGTCGGGATCGGAGAAGGCGCCGGGGACGTAGAAGGTGCCCGATGAGAGCCCGTACCCACCCTCTTCCATGCCCCTCCGGACCAAGCCGCGCATCTGCTCCATCTCCGCGGGCGTCGGCGCGCGATCTTCCTCCCCTAAGATCTCCCGGCGGATCGAGCCATGGGGCACCAACTGCGCGGTGTTTACAGCCAAGCCGTCCCTCAAGAGATCGCTCCTCTGACGGGCCAAGTCCACAGGGCCACCGCCGTCCGGATTGATCACTACGGTCGTGAGCCCCTGCATCAGCAACGGCTCTCCGTGACTGAGTCCCGGCGTGGCCAAGCCGGGTCCAGCATGGGAGTGGGGATCGATGAAGCCCGGAGTCACGTACAGGCCAGAGGCGTCGATCTCGCGTTGGGCGGTGGCGGCGCTGAGGTCCCCAATGGCCGCGATTCGGTCTCCGTCGATGGCCAGGTCGGCTCGGAACCACGGATTGCCCGTTCCGTCGATCACCCTCCCGCCTCGTATGATGACGTCGTAATTCTGAGCGTGAACGATGGACGTGGTTGCCAACGCAAACAAGAGGGCGAGTAGCGGGCCGCAGAGGTCGTACCGACGAAGCTGCATTTGAAGAATCCTCATGTTTTGTACCGACGAAGGAGGAAGTTCCCGCTTGAAGGATCCGCTTGCGATCGCCCCGTTACGGCCGGGGGAACGTGCGGGGCTGGGCGATGGCGGTCAACCTCGGGTCGCGTCGGAAGACGCCGAGACCGGTCGGGGGCTCGAGCAAACGTCGAGCGGGCGTTGCTGGGGCTACGTTCGCCGCTAGCGCTCCCACTACGGCACTCCTAGCTTCTTCGGCCCGACGGATATGCGAGCATGTGGGTGATAAGGAGGGACTCCGGTGATCACGAGGCACATAGGTTTTTTGGCCCTGGCGGCAGCGGCGATCACGATGACCCCGACCACCGCGGCGGGTCAGTCTTATTGGTCCGTCACGGACGAGCGACTCGAGAATCCCGAACCCGAGAATTGGCTGTCCTATCGGAGGAGCTACGACGGATGGGGATACAGTCCGCTCGATCAGATCGACGCCTCGAACGTCGAGAACCTTAGACCGGTGTGGGCCTTCTCGACGAACACAACGGGAGGCCACGAGTCGCCACCGGTGATCAACGACGGAGTGATGTTCATCACCACGCCGGGCAACCAATTGTTCGCCCTGGATGCCGTCAGCGGAGACGTGCTGTGGCGCTACCAGCACGACCTCAGTCCGGATCGAATCGCGCTGCACAACACCAACCGCGGCGTGGCGTTGTTCGGGGACAAGGTGTACATGGCGACCCTGGACGCTCGGGTGGTTGCGCTCGACGCCCGCTCGGGAGAGGTCGTTTGGAACACGTCGGTGGCGGACAATTCGTCCGGGTACTACATGACCTTGGCGCCTCTGGCTGCCCGGGGGAAGATCATGGTGGGGGTGTCTGGCGGGGAGTTGGGCATTCGCGGCTTCGTGGTGGCACTCGACTCGGAGACCGGAGACGAAGTCTGGAAGACCTACACGGTTCCTGGACCGGGCGAACCGGGGAACGACTCGTGGCCGGGGGATTCCTGGCGTACGGGGGGAGCCGCCGTGTGGCTCACCGGCCACTACGATCCCGACTTGGGTCTCACGTACTGGGGTACTGGCAACCCCGGCCCTTGGATCGGGGACCAGCGTCCTGGAGACAATCTGTACACCAACTCGGTGATCGCCCTGGCCGTGGACACCGGCGAGCTGGTAACCCACCACCAGTACCACTGGAACGGATCGTGGGATTGGGACGAGGTTTCGACACCTCTTCTCATCGATGTAGAGCGTGATGGGCGGACCATTCCCAGCCTCGTCCATCCGGGCCGGAATGGCTATCTGTGGATTCTGGAGCGCGAATCGGAGGCGATCCGCTTCGTGGACGCAAAACCTTTCGTAAGCCAAAACGTGTTCACCAGCCTCGACCCGGAAACGGGCCGGCCGACGTACGATCAGGATCGGAAGCCGGGCACCGGAAAGCCGGCCGCCTTCTGCCCGTCGCTTTGGGGGGGTAAGGACTGGCCCCCTGCGGCGTACAACCCCATGACTGGCCTCCTCTACATCCCGGCGAACGAAAACCTGTGCGGGACCAGCGTTGGAGAGGAGATCGAATATCAGGCCGGCCGCTCTTTCACAGGGGCCGAAACCTCGATGACCGTGGCCCCCGGAGCCGACCATATCGGTGAGCTACAAGCTTGGGATCTGAACTCTGGCGAGCGGGTGTGGACCAGGGAGTTCGACTCCCAGAACTGGGGACCCGTGCTCACCACCGGAGGCGGACTCGTCTTCGCGGGTGGCACCAGCGACCGGTACTTCAGGGCGTTCGATGCACGAACCGGGCAGGTCCTCTGGGAGCAGCGCACGAATTCCGGCGTCATCGGCGTGCCGTCCACGTACGAGGTGGACGGGGTTCAATACATCGCGGTCCAATCGGGTTGGGGTGTCGACGCCGCTTCGATGGGACGCCGCCTCGATGGGTTGCGCGACTCGAGTACTTTTGTGCCTCAAGGTGGCGTCGTCTGGGTGTTCGCGCTCGACCGCTAGACCCAGGGAGTGGCGACGGACGTGCGCTAATTCATGAGCGCTTGATAGATGAGCGCCCGTACCTTGCCTTGGTCGTCGAGGCCACCAGCCGGGATCAGGTTCGTCAGGTAGACGACGATGAGTTCTTCTTCCGGGTCGACCCAGTAGGTAGAGTGGTACGCTCCGCCCCATCCGTATTCGCCGATGGAGCCGGGAATTCCGCGCGCACCGAGATCGGTCACGACAGAAAAACCGAGGCCGAAGCCTTGCCCATCCCGGAATGGAATTCCGCGAAGATGGTCTACCGTCATCAGCTCGACCGTTTTGGGCGTCAAGATACGGACACCATCAAGTTCACCGCCGTTCAACATCATCTGCAGGAACCGCGCGTAGTCCGACACGGTGGAAAGGAAGCCGGCCCCGCCCGAAAAGCTCCGACGTGGCCCGTCCACATAAGCGCCTTGCCCTACCATGAGGCCCGGCTCGGGCGCACGCTCCAATCCGCCGTCCGTAGCGGAGTAAACCGTCGCGAGGCGGTTCCGGTCTTCGATCGGTAGATAAAAGTGCGTGTCGTACATTCCGAGCGGCTCCAGGATACGTTCGCGCATGTAAACGTCGAGCGGCTGGCCACTGACTCTCTCGATGAGCGCCCCGAGTATGTCGGTGTTGTAGCCGTAGACCCACTGCGTGCCAGGATGTGCCGCCATCGGGAGCTTCGCGACCCGCGCGATGGTGGCGCCTACCGGCTCGTCCCTGTTGGCGAAGTACCATCCGGTGATACCCGCCTCCTCCCAGCGCTCGGCCGCCGCGCCCGTGCCGTAGCTGATCCCCGCCGTGTGGGTCAGAAGATCTCGGATGACGATGGGGCGGTTGGCGGGGACGACGTTGTAGCCGCCTTGGCTGTTCGATACGCCAACCGTCGTTTGGGAGAACTCGGGTAGGTACTTCCCGACCGGGTCGGTAATGAGGAGCTTGCCCTCCTCCTGAAGCATCATTACGCCGACGCTGACCGGTGCTTTGGTCTGTGAGGCGATTCTGAAGATCGCGTCGGTCGTCATAGGCGACCGGTCTTCCAAGTCCCGCTGCCCGAACGCCTCGAGGTAAGCGACCTTGCCGTGACGCACCACGATGGCTGTAGCTCCGCTCAACTCCCCACGGTCGACGTAGGCATTCAGCGCGGCGCTCAAGCGTTCGAGCCGTGCCGACGACATGCCGACCTCTTCGGGTATCGCACGCGGCAGATTCTGGGCCGCGGCGGGTGCGATCGCGACGGCCAGGATTGCGACGACGACAAAGCTGAGCCCCCGCCCTCGTGGGCGTTCCCATGCTCGGGGGGTGGTGATGGCCATGAGCGGTTCTCCAATCGATGGGCGGTCGGTTGCCGAGTATCGGGCGTGAGCCGGCTGACCGAGCTTACCGGGGGGCACTCGGGAGTGCAACGACAAGAGCTATCGCGCCCAAGCCCCTTTCGAGGGATCGGCGGCCATTGTGTCGGCGACGAACGCGTTGGTCGCCTGGAGAGTGGCCAGAATCGAAGCCCTCTCGACCCCTTGATAGGCAGAGGCGGCACCCGTCAAAGGGATTCGACGGCCGCCCACATCTGCTTCCACCAACACGACGACGACGTCTTGTTCCGAGCTACGGAGGCGTCGGGCGGCCAGGAATCTGAGCACGACTCCGATCCCGTCGTCATCAGCAGAACGAAGAAACTCCTGGATGACACCGAGAGCGGCGCTGGCGGGCACCTCCAAGGAATCCTCTTCCGTTCCTGCCGCGTCGCGTTGAGCACCGATGGATCGGTCGTTTCCGGTCAGTCGCACCAAGATACCGAACCCACCCTGGGGTTTCCGATTGACTTGTAAATCTTGGAGTTCGAGGCGATGGACGTGGGGCTCCGGCCCGCCAGCTTTCGCTGCGGGCGTCCCTTGAAGACCAAACTCGAGGAGCCCCGTATCGCGGGCTGGAGCTTTGGAATCCGGTGATCCTGAGTCCCGGATCGGCGCTTCGAAATCCGGCAGTCCGGCCTCCCGGGACGAAGCTTCGAGGTCGGGTAGGCGGGCCTTCGCTTCCCTCGGTGCGACGGGCACAGATACCGCACCGACTGGCGGGGTGACCGTTTCGACCTGTTTTGTTGCCACCTCGACGTGCTGCGAGCCCAGGAGAGTGTTCAACTCCTCTCGGGACAGACGACTCTGAGCGACGGTGATTTGTTCTGGCGGTACCTCGAACCCTAGTCCCCACGTGAGCGCGGACGTCACGGCGCGGGAGACCTCCAACACCGGTATCTCGGCAGTCGCCAGAATGTGTACTTGGGGTCCAGTTTCCGGATCGAGTATGACACGCGCCGACACGACCGCTGTCAGTGAGCTCAGGAGTAGCTCGAGGCGTTGAACGAGACCCGCGTCGTTCGTTTCGGTGCCGGGCGTTGTCATTGGGGCCGGGCTGGCTCCTCCGAAGGGAGGGCTCGACCCCCCCACGCCAACCAGTGGCTCACGATTCGGGTGGTTGCTTGCAGGGTCGCGAGAATGATTGCCAGATCAGACATCCGGACGAGAGGACACGACGCGACCACGGGCGTCGAGTCCCCTTTCTCTGATGCCGTAATCATCACCACCGCCACGGGAAAGTCGCCCACGGACGTCTTGACCACGCCGTCGAGCACGAGGGCTGGGTGGGCGGACCCTAGATAAAAAACACGGAGGCAAGCGTCGAGGGCCCTCAGTGTGGCGAGTGCGGGAACCCTGAGTCGATCGGGGAGTGCCGCGGAGCCCGACGCGTTGCCGCTGAAGGTGCGGCCCTCGCAAGTGATCTGGACTTCGACATGAAGCTCGCCATCGGTGTCCTGCCGTACGCGATGGCCCACCAAGCTGATGGTCCCGTCATAGGGCACTTCATCCCTGACCTTGGCAGCCCTCACGGAGCGCGCTTGCGCCGGTCGCGACTGCCCCTCCGGTGAGGCTTGGCTGCCTGCCGGAGCAGGGTGGTCGTCGGAGTCCAGCATCAGGGTGCGGGTCGGCTGAAGAGTTATGAAACAAATGTTGTGAGGCAGAATGCCATCCAACAAATCTTGTCAGCCTCATGCCTTTTGGAAACCATCTTCGTTTGCGGCGCCGGCTACTTTTGGCCATTGCTGGTGAGCAGATCGACCGCGGCGAGAATCGCCTTCGGTTCGACCGGTTTTCTGAATGACATGACCGCCCCGATCGCTTCGGCCATCGCGAGTTGTTCCGGACCGGTGGCCGAAACGGCGATCACCGACACACCAGGCGCGCCTTCACGCACTGCCATTTGGAGACCCGTGAAAACCAAGTCGACCCCGCCTCTACAGTAGTTCAGGATCTGCTGCAAATCTTGGGTCGTGTACGTGTCGTGACCCGCGCCCTCGAGGATGTCCCGCAAGAGGAGGCGCTCTTCCGCCTTGTCTTCGACGATGACAATTCGAGCCACGGTCTTCGGGTTGAATCGAAAACGGAAGGACGTCGCGGCGTGGCAACGCCCGTTGGCCAAATGGGACGTTAGCGCTCCTCGAGAATCGCCTCGTACACCCCCGTCTTGAATTCCTCACGAAAGCCCCCGCCGCTCGATGGGGAGACCTGCGCCATGATGATGGTGACCATGTTTTCTGTGGGATCGATCCAGAAGCGCGTCCCGGCGGATCCGTCCCACCAGAAGTCGCCGTCGTTCACCGGATACGCGTACTCGTTGGCGTCCATGACGATGCTGAACCCCAAGCCCCAACCCTGTCCGAGAGTGGGGCTGCCGAAGCCGATGGGAAGCAGTACGTCGGGGATACGATTGACAGTCATCATCGCGACCGTCTCGGGCTGGAGCACCCGATTTCCGTCCAGCTCTCCCCCGTTCAGGAACATTTGGGAAAACCGGAGAAAATCCATGGTCGAGGCCACGAGTCCGACGCCACCCTCGATCAGAGTGGGCGGCTCGGTGAAGGGAACGTCCTCGATTTCATAAGGACGGAGCCCGCCCTCGGGCGACGGGCGGTAGACCGTGGCCAGGCGATCGGCGCGTTCGGGTTCGACCCAAAAACCGGTGTCCGTCATGCCGAGCGGCCCGTAGACCCGCTCCTCGAGGAAGTCCTCGAGCGGCATCCCGGACCACACCTCGACGAGCCGTCCGAGAATCGTGGTAGAAATGCCGTACCGCCAGTTGGTTCCCGGATCTTCGAAGAGAGGCGTGCGGGCTGCGTTATCGACCATCTGCCGGAGTGAAATAGAGCGTGACCGTACGCCTTCGGCCCGGTAAATGGGCGAGCTCCGGCTACCCATGCCCGACGTATGCAGAAGGAGGTGCTCCACCGTGATTTCGCCGGTGCGTGGCTTCGTGCGGGCCATATCAGGCGCGTCGGTATCGACGAAGACCCTCTGACCTATGAACTGAGGTAGGAACTGCGAGACGGGGTCGTCGAGCCGGAACTTGCCTTCCTCCCAGAGAATCATCGCTGCCAGGCTGGTGATGGACCGAGCCATCGAGTAGAGCCTAAAAATCGCGTCCTCGGGCATAGGGCGAGCGGCTTCGATGTCCGCTTGTCCCAACGCCTCCATGTAGACCAGGCGTCCGTCCCGGACGACCGCGCCCACCACACCGGCGATGTGCCCTGCGTCTATGTGGGCCTGGAGGTTCACGGCCACCCGGTCGAGCAGTCTACTCGACAGCCCCACCGACTCCGGTGCCGCGGTGGGCAGGCTCTGCGCAAGAGTGGGGGGACTCGTCGCCAGGAGGCCGAACATGAGGACGAGGGCGATCCTGCTTAGCCTTACGAACCCACTCTTCGGGCCCTTTATGGAATCACACATGGGGGCAAACATGCGGTGGGGTCGGGTTCCTCCACAAGCGTCTAAAAGGAGAGCTTGCCCAAGAGGTGCCGGTGAAGCCCGCCCGCGCCCCGATGTTCTACGTTTTTCGCCGCGACCCGGTTGGCCTCGATCATCGCGGCTTCTAGCTGATCGCCCCCCAACATGCGAGCGAGGAAAGTCGCTCCCCAGACGTCTCCGCATCCGGTCGGATCCCCCACGATCTCAGGGCCCGGTGTCGGTGCGATCCCACTGCGTGCCTGTCCGGGAGTGGCCACTAGATGCCGGGTTGCGGGCCAATCCATGGGATCACTGTTAAATCCGGCACCCGTGACATACCAGGCACCTGTCGAACTTGCTTTCGCAATTTCCGCTGGTGAGCCTCCTGTTCAGGAACGCCCGGCGCCTCCCGTTCACGAACCCCCGGTGCCCGTTGACCAGGTCCTCGAGTCCTTTGCCGAACCTTCCGGGATTAGCTCGAACCCGATTCCGCCTCCGCCCGTCGAGGCGTTGGCCGTTCCTAGCGAGCCTCTCGCTCCGACCGATTCAGCTCCACCGCCCGCAGTGCCGTCCCCGACTCCGACCCAAGCGCCTCCGGTGCAGCCCGAGGAGTCGGCGGTACCGCGGGAGGAACCGGCCGTGCTCCTCGACGAGCCTGAAGCTCCCACCGAGCCGTCTCCGGCTCCGACTATTCCGTACGCGCACCCACTCGCGTAACTTCGGGGCAGTCCCCTCCGAGGCCGAGCCTTGGTGGCCCGCGCGGCTTTGTCGAAATAGGTTGTTCCTTCCCGAGCCTTGGTAGAAGGGCCTACCTCCCACAGGAGTAGTGAAATGATTCCGCCCGTCATGTTTGTTCTGCGCCAATCCGTACGCCGTCACGTTCCACCGATAATGAACGCGCGCGCCAGAGTCTTGGCTACCGGAACTCTCGTCCTTGCGCTCATGGCGTGCGGCGATGCACCCCAGGGCGGAGCGGGGGGCGAGTCGCCGTCGGTGGCGCCAGCCGTGGCTGGCCCTGCGGTGCAGATTGTTCAACCTGCAGACGGTGCGGCCGTGCAAAGCACGGTGACGATAGTGCTGGAGGTCTCAGGAGGTTTGACCATCATGCCCGCAGGCACGATGGACCCGGGCACGGGTCATCATCACTTGGTTGTGGATGCTCCGGTGCCCCCGGCGGGCGCGCCGATCCCCACCACCCCCGGCGTCCACATCCACATGGGGCAGGCGCAAACCGAATACGAGATCACAGGCCTCGCCGCTGGAGCGCATACGGTGATCGCCGTGGTGGGTGACGGGGCACACATGCCGCTGACACCTTTGGTCACCGACACGGTACGCTTCGTCGTCCAGTAGTCAGGCGAAAAAAAGTGGAGGGGGGCGTTTGCCCCCCTCCACGTGGTCCCGCATGGTACTGGTCTAACGTTTGAGTTCGATAGTCTTCTATCGCGTCAGGTTCATCACCAGGGTAGCGGCCTCTTCAACCTCGTTTTCGCCGAAGGCCCACTCATTATCGGACGCTGTCGCCGTCCCGGGCGACGGCAAACGTCTCCAGATCGTCTTCTACACTTGTCGGGGTGAGCGTCAGGGTGCTGCCGGACACCGCGTACGTTCCCGCGTCATCTTCATTCGGCTCATCGGGGATCGTGACGGCCAGCGTGTACGTATCGTCGGCGCCCAAAGTGATTGTCACCGTGACTCCCTCCACCACCGCGTCTTCCGACACCGTCGGATCCGCCACGCTCGTAAAGACGGCCGAGCTCGCCGTCCATATACCCGCGATGTCGTCCGGCGCAACGCCCGTCCCGTCGTCGGTGCAGGCGCTCATCGCGATCAGAGCCATCGCCTAAACAGTCAGTTGTCTTTTCATGTTTTATCGTTCCCGATCAATAGATATTTTTTGCCGACGGACACTTCGGATCGAAGGGCCTTGAGACCGGACAGGTTTGATATCCGGCTCAACGCATCGGACCGCGGAGGCACGCGGGCGCAGCGAAGACGCTCTTCGCCATTGTGCGCCTGCCTGGTATGGGGCAAGCCGTGTGCCAAGATGTGGGCACGTGTCGCAGGCGACTTCGATCGTACGGCCAAAACCGAGGCCGTTAAACGGATCACGGGGTCCAGTCTGGTATTTTCATCTGGCCTTAGAGGGCCTTTCACCGGACAAAAGGGCGGGGAAGTGAAAAAAAGGACCCATAAGTGGCAAAAAAGTCCTAAGATGGACCACGATGGCTGAGCCTCGTGTGGTTGTGGTCGGTGGCGGAGTCATCGGTGTGTGCTGCTCCTACTTCCTGGCCAAGGGAGGCGCCGACGTGACGCTGGTCGAGCGGGACGAGATCGGTCATGGCGCTTCGTTCGGAAACGCCGGGACCATCGCGGCGGGCCATCCCCCTTTGAACAAGCCGGGCCGAATCCGACGGTCCATCCGGGAGCTACTCAACCCGAAGAGCCCGCTGTACATCCCGCTCCGCTGGGATCCGGGCCTGCTTCGATGGTTATGGGCGTTCCGGACGTTCTGCACGGACCGTCATCTGTCCGCCAGCATGAGCGCCTTGGCCCCGCTCGGGCGTGCTTCTCTGGACCTGTTCGACGATCTGGTCGAATCGGAGAGTTTGGAGTGTAACTACCAGCGCGGCGGCTACTATGAGATCTGTCGAACGCAGAAAGGATTGGCCGAAGTAACGAATGACGCCGGGATGATGCGTCGACATGGCTACAATCCCCGCGCGATGGATGGGGACGAGCTGAGGGACCTCGAGCCCGCCATTCTGGAAAATGTCATAGGCGGTGTGCACTTCCCCGAGGCGGCTACGTGCGACCCCCACCATTTCGTGCTCCAACTCTCGGACCGGACGGCTCGCCTCGGGGCGCGGATCGAGACGGGGCGTGGCGTTTCGGAGGTCCTCGGTTTGGGTAGTACGGTGACCGGCGTACGCCTCGATGATGGTGAGATCTTGGAGGCGAACGCGGTGGTCCTGGCAACGGGATCCTACAGCGGGAGCCTGACCCATAAGTTCGGACTGCGGCTTCCGGTTCGAGCGGGGAAGGGATATCACAGAGACCTGGGACAGGGAGACGGAGGGCCCCTCCTGCGGGTCGCCTGCGTTCTTGCGGAGGCGTCCGTGTTTTGTACGCCGATGTCGGGCTCTACCCGTCTGGCCGGCACCCTCGAGTTTTCTGGGGTCAACCACGAAAGGCGTCCCAAGCGGTTGGAACAATTGAGCGTGGCCGCGGAGACGTACCTAACGGGCGTACGAGACCGGAAGATCCGTTCCGAGTGGTGCGGGCTCAGGCCGTGTACGCCGGATGGGATTCCATATGTGGGGCCGGTCCCTGGGCGGTCGGGACTCTTCGTGGCCACCGGGCACGCGATGCTGGGGCTCACGCTCGGTCCGGTGACCGGAAAACTCATTGCGGAGCATGTTCTGCACGGCCGCACATCGCTCCCCTCCGACGCCCTGGGGATCCAGCGCCCGAGGCCCTGAGGATCGTAGACCGCGGATGGAGGGCCGGATGGAGTGCTTGGGGTGGGGTGCGGGTTGGGATCGAGCCTCAGCGGCTTTATCGTTTTCGGGAGCGGTACCCCCTTACTAAGGAGCAGTGACCGACCGATGACCCCTTGGGTGACCCGGATTCTCGTCGCGAACGTGCTGGTGTTTGTGGTGATCCCGTACGGCTCGGTCCCATACCGGCTCCTTACACTATTCCCTCCGGGCGTCATCGGGGTCGACCAATACCTCTTTCCGGCGGTGCCGTTTCGGCCTTGGACGGTCTTCACGTACATGTTCCTGCACGCGGGATTCATGCACCTGCTCTTCAACATGGTCGGAGTTTTCTTCTTTGGGCCGCGCCTCGAAGCGAGGCTGGGGGCCAAGGCCTTCTTGGGGCTCTACTTCCTGAGCGGCCTGGGGGGCGCGGTTTTTTCGTTCCTGTTCTCCTACGGTGCTCCCGTGGTGGGGGCCTCCGCGGCGGTTTACGGCATCGTGATCGGCTTCGCCATGTATTGGCCCCGAGAGCTGATCTACATCTACGGCGTGATCCCGGTCCAGGCTCGCTGGCTCGCGGCGTTCGTCGTGGCCATCAGTCTGTATAGCGGGATCTCGGGATCGGACGGTGGAACCGCACACTTCGCCCATTTGGGTGGACTCGCTGTGGGCGCAGGGTATCTCCGTTGGCGTGACTGGCACACGGGCAAGGGCCGACGGGAGTTCGAACAAAAGGTCCATCGCACGCCTTCGATGGACGGATCGGAGCGCGATGTTCGGCGCCGGTGGGCCACGATCGATCTGGCGTCACTACACGACCTCAATCGTAACGAGGTGGAGGAACTGTTGGCCCGAGTAGATCGGGGGGGTATGAGCGACCTCACCCTGGAAGAACGCCGCTTCCTGGACCGAATGTCCGGGGGATGACCATCCGACTGACCGGCCGCTAGACCAGACGTTTTCTGCTAGACCAGACGCTTGTAGTCGGCGAGGTGGCGGAGCGCGTCTTTGGTCAGCCCTCTCTTTTCGTAGATGCGCGAGAGATTGTAATGGGCCGAGGCCGTGTCGGGCTCGAAGCGGAGGGCTCTCTCGTACGCTTCGATCGCTTCCCCCACCCTCCCAAGGTCCTCCAGAGCGACTCCGAGGTTGAACGCCGCCAGGGCCGACTCAGGGTTCGCGGAGAGCGCTTGGCGGTAGTGGACTTCGGCGGCCCCGATCTCGCCCGCTTCGTGGAGTAGTCGACCCAGGTTGAGATGGGCGTATACGTGGCCAGGGTGGAGCGTGATGGCACGTCCGTACGCTTCTTTTGCACGGTCGATCGCCACTCCTTCCAGGTCCAGCGCGATGTCGTACCAGTCGTCGGCCGTCATTTCGGAGAGGGGCGTGTGTTCCACGATCGCCCCCGCGATGGGCGCGATTTTCTCCGCCAGCTCCCGAACCGAGAAGTCCAAGTGTACCTGCTGCGTTTGCGGATCCCAAACGGTTTTCTCGTCCCTGACCACGACGGATTCTCCGTCGGACGCGATGTGGAGCGTGCTGAGCGGTTGATCCTCCGGGATCTGTCCGCGTAACGAGTCGAGTACGCGTTGCACGCGGCGCAGCGGGACGCCGGACTCCATGAGGTCTCGCGTGGTCCTCAGGAGGATCACGTCGGCAAACGAAAACCGATACTCGTTTCTGCCGCCGCGCCCCGGATCGATGAGGACCGAGCGCACCAGCGACCGAAGGCGAGAAGCTGGGACCGCTAGAATCTCGGCTACCTGTTGGGTTGTATACCCTCTCAGCCTGAGGCCCTTTTGCGGGAAGGCGCCTTCTCCTTGTCGGATGCGGCTTTGGCAGGTTTCCTTCCTGAGCCCTCTTCCGAAAGACTGGCCTTGAGGGCGGCCATCAGGTCGATGATCTGGGTTTGGGGCTCCTCTTGAGCCACAGTGACGATATCTTCGCCATCGACTTTCTGTTGGATGACTTCGAGCATCCGGTCACGCACGTCGTCTTTGTAGTCCGTCGCCTCGAAGCCTTCCGAGGACGCTTGGGCGACCAGTTGGACGGCGAGAGCGAGCTCCGAGTCGCTCACTTCGCTTTCGTCCATTGGAACGTCGGAGAAAGAGCGTAACTCGTTGGCGTAGCGTAGCTGCTCCATGAGCAGGCCGCCCTCGTAGGGGCGGACCATTACCAGATGTTGTTTACCCCGCGTGGCGTGTTTCGCGATGGCAACCCGGTCGGTTTTGGTAAGAGCGGCTGAGAGCAGCCGATACGCGCGGGTACCACCCTTGTCGGGACCCAGATAATAAGCCCGATCGAAGTAGAGGCGATCCACTTGGTCCGCGGGCACGAACTCCGTGATCTCGATGGACTCGGTCTTTGGCTGCTCGACGGCTTTGAGCTCGTCAGAGCTGAACAGGACGTACTGGCCCTTGGCGAATTCATAACCCTTCACGATGTCTTCGCGGGCTACGATCTCGTCTTCCTTCGGGCAGACGTACTGCTGCTTCACACGAGTGCCACAGGTCTTGTGCACCATGTTGAAAGCAATGCGGGATTTGGATTCGGCTGTCGCGTAAAGCTTTACCGGCAGCGAAACCAGCCCGAACGAGATCGTCGATGTTCCGATTGAACGTGCGGCCATATATGGACAGCTCCTTGAACCCGGAATGGGGCTCTAAACATATGTTCATCGCGTCGTGCGGCGCACCGGACATTTCGTTAGTCTCACGCATGCCAAAAGGAATCCCCGATAAGCTCGAGCGGTACCGCCAAAAGCGCTCTGCGGGTCTGACCCCGGAGCCTCTTGGAGGAGCGGTCGCGCTGGGCGGGAAGCGCCTTTTCGTCGTCCAAAAACACCACGCCAGTTCGCTCCACTGGGATCTGCGCCTGGAAATGGACGGCGTTCTCGAGTCGTGGGCCGTCCCGAAGGGGCCCTCCGCGGACCCGGCGGACAAACGGTTGGCCATGCACGTGGAGCCGCACCCCTTGGAATATGCGGAATTCGAAGGTGTCATCCCCGACGGTCAATACGGGGCCGGCCCGTCGATCTGCTGGGACAAAGGGATGTGGATTGAAATTCCGGGCGACAAACACGGAATCGAGCACGGCAAGCTCTTGTTCGACCTGCGGGGATACAAGCTCAGGGGCCGCTGGACGTTGGTTCATACCCCCAAACGTGGAGACAATCACTGGCTCCTCATCAAGGAGCGGGACGGCTATGTCGATGAGCGAGGCACGGGTGCTTTTCCGGAGGACTCGATCTACTCGGGACTCCTCGTGGACCAGCTCGCCGATCCCAAGAAGCGCGAGAGGGAGATTCTGGCGGCGTCTGGGGAAGCCCTCGACGTGGCCCACAGGTTCGGAGCCAGCAACATCGCCTCTGGAACGGCCGACGCCGCGTCTGAGGGCCTCCTGTTGGGTAGGGACGGGGGTCTAGGGGTGATGTTGGCCACCGTACGCGAGGAGCCCTTCACGAAAGAGGGGTGGGCCTTCGAAATCAAGTACGATGGATACCGTCTGATCGCGGACGGGGCCGGAGGCCAACCGGTTCTGTGGTCCAGAAACGCGAACGACATCACGGCGACTTTCCCGGACATCGTTCGTGCGGTCAAAGGCCTTCCGTACGAGAGCATCGTGATGGACGGCGAGGTGGTGGTGCACGATGAGGCGGGGCTACCGAATTTCGGGCTCCTCCAGAAGCGGGGTCGCTTGCAGCAAAAGTCCGCCATCGCTCGAGCGGTGGTGGATCTTCCCGCTGCGTTTTATGCCTTCGACCTTCTGGCGTTCGGGGGGTTCGACCTCAGGGATCTCCCGCTGCTCGCGCGTAAAGCGATCCTTCGCGAGGTCCTCCCGACGGTGGGGCCCGTACGGTATTCGGATCACATCGAGGTCGAGGGCGAGGCGATGTACCAGCAGGTCACCGCGATGCGCCTAGAGGGTATCGTGGCCAAGAAGGCGGACAGTCGGTACCGGTCCGGACGATCGACCTCGTGGTATAAGATCCGGGCCGTCCGGACCGATGACTTCGTTGTGGTGGGGTACACCGATCCCAAAGGTGGGCGGCCGGGCTTCGGCGCGCTTCACTTGGCCCAGTACTCCGAAGAGCACGGCGGCGAACTTCTCTATGCCGGAAGTGTGGACACCGGCTTCAGCGACGAAGTGATCGACGAGATCATGGAGGCGCTCGTTGGCGCCTCGAGCGATCCGGGCGCAAAGCCGAACCGTCCCGCATTCGGGGGAAGCGTGCCCAAAGGGCCGAGCCATCACTGGGTTCTCCCCGAAGTGGTCGCGGAGGTGCGCTACAAGGAGTTCACGAAGGCTGGTGTCCTCCGACATCCGTCGTTCGTGCGGCTTCGTCACGACAAATGCGCGAACGAGTGTGCGCGGCAAACCGACGACTCACATGCGGGCTCGCGGCAAGGAAGTGCGCCTTCGGCCGACGGGGCGGGCCAAATGGACGGGTCGCGACCCGATCCTATGCCCGCAACGGATCAGGGCGTCGATCGTACCGTACACTTCACGAATCTCGATAAGGTACTCTGGCCGGAGATGGGCCACACGAAGGGGGACTTGATCGACTACTACCGGGCCGTGTGGGAGTGGATCGAGCCCTACCTGGCCGATCGATGTCTCGTACTCACGCGCTACCCCGACGGGATCGACGGCAAGTCCTTCTACCAAAAGAACGCACCCGATTGGGCGCCGGAGTGGGTGCGGACCGAATCGGTGTGGAGTGGCAGTTCAGAGAAGCCGATCGACTACTTCGTGGTCGAGGACTTGGAGTCGTTGCTCTACGTGGCCAATTCCGCGGCCATTCCTCTGCATATCTGGTCCAGCAAGATCTCGACGATCGACCGGCCGGACTGGTCTATACTGGATCTCGATCCTAAAGGTGCTCCGTTCGAGGATGTAGTGAGGGTCGCTCACGCGGTCCGCGACCTATGCGATGAAATCGAGCTACCCACATACGTGAAGACGAGCGGATCATCTGGCCTCCACGTTTTGATTCCTTTGGGGCAACAATGCGATTATGAGCAATCGCGCCAGCTGGGCCATCTGTTGGCGCAGATTGTGGTCTCGGAGTTGCCCGATATCGCAACCATCACGCGGGCGGTCGGGAGCCGGGAGGGGAAAGTCTACGTGGACTTTCTCCAGAACGGCCACGGCCAACTCCTCGCGGCGCCTTTCTGCGTCCGCGCGGTTCCTGAGGCGGCGGTCTCGACGCCCCTCAAATGGAGTGAGGTGACGAAACGCCTCGACATCCGCAAACACACGATCAAGACGGTGCCGGCCCGCATGAGGCGCCTCACGGGGGCGGACCCCTTCGTGGGCGTCTTGAAAGACCGACCGGACCTGATGGCCGCCCTCGGGCGTTTGGCCCGGCGCGCGAGCTGACTGAGGCGCCTCGAAACCCCACGGCTCGATTCTACGTCAGGGGACTTCGGGGCTGGTCGGTGTCTTCCGGCGAGTCCCGAAAGGGATCTCGACCAAGAGGCCGGAACTCGCGCGGGAGGCTAAATAAATGATCCAATTTGTCCTTCATATCCTGGTTACGGCGGCTCTGCTTTTTGTTGTCGGACATCTGGTGTCCGGTATCGATGTGGAAGACGGGAGCTCCGCGGTCATTGGCGCGCTCGTCCTCGGGTTCGCCAACGCATTCATTCGCCCGATCCTAGTCTTGTTGACGTTTCCCATCACGTTTTTGACGCTCGGACTGTTCATATGGGTCGTGAACGCCTTCATGCTGAAGCTCACCGCCGCGATGGTTCCCGGCTTCAGGGTCGAAGGCTTGTGGGCGGCGATGCTGGGAAGCCTGCTTCTGGGTATTCTGAACATCGCGGTTTCGGGTTTCTTCGGGATCTAAGAGATGAGGCCATCGAGCCATTTTCGCGTCGCGTCGGCGAGCTCGTCATGAACCTCGTCGGCGGATCGACCGGACCTCTTCAACACGTGAAAACCGTGATCCGCACCCTCGATGATTTGGAGCGTAGTCGGTTGCGGAAGATCTTGGCAAACCGGCCCGAGTAGATCGAGGGGAGCGAGCTTGTCACGGGTCCCCTGTAGAAAGAGCAGAGGCACGCCCACGGCCCGCAAATGTTGACTCCGTTCGACGCCGGGCTTCTGCGCTGGGTGGAGTGGGAAGCCGAAAAAAATGATGCCTTGGACGCCCGAAAGAGGCTCCTTGGCCGCGGCGAGGGAAGTCATGCGACCCCCCATCGACTTGCCGCCAGCGAAGACGGGAAGTCCGTCGGAGAGCGCCCCGGCGGCAGCGATCGCCGATCGAACCGTCTTGAGGAGAACGGGCTGAAAATCGGGACGCCTCAGCCCCTGCTCCATGTAGGGAAATTGGTACCGGAACACGGCGATCCGGTTGTTGGCCAGCCGGGCCGTGAGGGTCTCCATGAATTCGTGCCGCATTCCCGCGCCGGCGCCGTGCGCGAACACGAGGAGGCAATCGGCACCCGCCGGTCGCGTGAGCAACGCCGTGACGGTGCCCGACGTGGTCGTCGCCTCGAACTCGTGCCCGGTCGATTCGGGTTTCGCTGGTGTCACCGTATCTGCCTTAGCGTCCACACAAGCTTGGAGAAACGGGTCAATTGGGTGGGTGTGCTCCATGGCCGCAAGGCATAGGTTCTGCCAGCCACCCGTGTCGACCAGGAGGATCACCATGCATGGAACAGCGATCGCTCTCGCATTCTCTTTCGCGATCACCTTGGGTCGGGGATGAGGGTTACCCTCGTCACCGGGGCGAGCACAGGGATCGGTGAGGCCACCGCGCTCCGCCTGGCTCGAGAGGGGCATTGGGTATACGCCTCCATGCGTACGCCAGACGCTTCGGGCGGCAGGCTCAGGAAAGCTGCGCAAGAAGAGACGCTGAATCTGGAACTCGTCGCGCTGGATGTCGACGACTCCGCGTCGGTCGCTTCGGCCGTTGCCGGGGTCATGGAACGGGCCGGCCGGATCGACGTGCTCGTGAACAATGCAGGTATCGGGATGTTGGCCAGCGTGGAGGAAGTACCGCTCGAAGAGGCCAAGGCCGTTTTTGAAACCAACGTCTTCGGGCCGCTACGGATGGTGCAGGCCGTGCTTCCGGGAATGCGAGCGCGAGGGAGCGGTATCATCGTGAATGTTTCTTCCGTAGCGGGACTCATGGTGAGTGCCGGCCACGGCATCTATGCTGGGAGCAAGCACGCTCTGGAAGCTCTGAGTGAAGCGGTGGCTATCGAGACGAGACGTATGGGGATCCGCGTAATCGTGATCGAGCCGGGGTTCGTATCGACGACGATCCTGGACAAGGGGTGTGCGATCGCGGTCGGCGAGGGGCCCTACGCCCCTCATCTCCGGAGGATGCAGGCGCTGTACAGGAGCGCCCGGGGTGGCGCCGAGCCGCCCGAAATGGTCGCCGCCGTGATCGCTCATGCGCTCGATGACCCAACCCCGCGTTTTCGCTACCTCGCAGGGGAGGGTGCGCCGCAGGTGGTCCACGGTCGCGCGGCGATGACCGGCGAAGAGTGGATCGACATGGGGCGTGAGATGACGGACGGAGAGTACTTCGCCGAGAGCGCGCGGCGATTTCCGCCGCGCGGGTAAGCGCTGAAGGTCCCGGGTCTCCTCAACGAGGCTTTTAGTTGGAGGAGGCCCTGAACGGGAACCCGGGTGAAGGCGAAGGGGCGGTCAGCCGTCCGTGGAAGGGTCCATCTCGTGTTTGAAGCCCATGTACCAGTGCGACCCGTCGCAAAACGGCTTGTTACGTGATCCCCCGCACCGGCAAAGGGTCTGGCGTTCCCGGGAGTCATACGGCTCGCCATCGCCCGCCACCACCTTCACGCCACGAACGGCGAGGGGTGCGTCGCTGGCGACGGTAATGCTGGGTCCCTCGAGGGCCTCTACGGGCTCGGACGAACCCGTCATCGAGTAGCTGAGCGCACCCGACGGACACGCGTCGACGACCCGGATGATTTCGTCCGTGGTCGCACCGTTGGGATCGATCCACGGTTCGACGCCCAACTTGAACACTTGGCTCAAGTTGTCGGTGCACACGCCCGCGTGCGCGCAACGGCTACGATCGTCGTGGATCGCGACGCTTTCACCCACGCAAGGCTCCGCCCGATCCGAAGCGGTGTCTTTACTGGCAAACTCCTGGCCGTTGAAGTTGTTGCTCTTGTGGGTTCCGTCACAAAACGGCTTCCTGCTGGATCCCCCGCATCAGCACAAGGAATAGGCTTCTGGAGCAGGGATCCCGGCGCCCCGGTGATCGAGGAGCGGCACGCCACCCTCTACGCGGTAGGGGCCTCCGTCCAATACGCGTATTCTCTGCTCCGTTGTCCCGTCAGCCATCTAACGCTCCCTGTCAGGCGCCCCGTGGCGCTATGGTTTTTCTTCAACAGCCTTCTAGATCCTTGCCTGCAAGGTGTAAAGCTGGTGGTATCGCCCGTCGATTGCTATCAATTCATCGTGACGACCCCGCTCGACGATCTCTCCGTCTTCGATGACCAGGATGAGGTCTGCCCGTTGGATCGTGGAGAGACGGTGGGCGATGACGAACGTGGTGCGGTCCTGAAGGAGGCCGCCCAGGCTCTGCTGGATCAGCGCCTCGCTTTCGGTGTCGAGGCTCGACGTAGCCTCGTCGAGCAACAGGATCCGTGGATCGGACAGCAGTGCCCGGGCGATGGTGACCCGTTGCCGCTGGCCCCCCGACAGCTTGACCCCTCGCTCACCGATCACCGTCTCCAGACCGTCGGGAAAACGATTTGTGAACTCGGTGACGTAGGCCTGATCGGCAGCGTTCTGCAGTTCGGCGTCGGTGGCATCGTGACGAGCAAAGAGCAGGTTCTCTCGGATGGTGCCGTCGAAGAGAAAATCGTCCTGCATGACCAGGCCGAGCTGTGACCGGTAACTCGACAGCTTCACGGTCGCCAGGTCGACGCCGTCCATCAGGACCCGGCCGGAGTCCGGCGTGAGGAACGTCGCCGCGAGTCCGGCTAGGGTCGACTTGCCCGAACCCGAGCTGCCCACGAGGGCGATCACGGTCCCGGCTTCAGCCTCGAAGTTGATGTCCTTGAGCACTGGCTTTTCTTCGTCGTACGCGAAGTTGACGTCCTCGAAAACGACGTGGCCTTCGATTTTGGGCATGGCCTCGGTCCGTCGCGGATCGTCGTCCTCGGAGGGCCACGAGAGGAGGTCGGCGGTCCGATCCAAGCCGGCGAAAGCCTCCGTCATTTGGGTTCCGATGTTGGCCATCTGCACGATCGGCCCCACCAGAAACGCCATGAACAGCGTGAAGGAAACGAGATCCCCCAGTGTCAGGGATCCGTCGAGGATTTGGCGGCCGCCGTAGCCCATGATGAGCACACTCGCGATACCGATAAAAAACGTGCCGAGGCTCGTGACCGTGGCCGACGTGGTCAGCGTCGTCTTGACGTTCTCGAATATGCGAAGCACGCCCGCTTCGAAGATCTCACCCTCTTTCTCCAGGGCATGAAAGCCCTTGATGACCCGAATGCCGCCCAGAGCTTCGGTGAGGCGCCCCGTCACCTCTGCACGAATCTCGCCGCGTTCACGGAATGCGGGGCGCAACGTCTGGAACGCGCGAGTCGAAACGAAGCCGAAGAGCCCCAAGGGGACGAGGACCAGCAGCGTCATGACGAAGTCGATACGGGCCAGAAAAGTGAACGCGACGATCGCGGTAATGGTGCCCCCGACCAACTGGACCAGACCCGTCCCCACGAGGTTTCGGACCCCCTCCACGTCGTTCATGATGCGGGAGACCAACTCTCCCGACTTCATGCTGTCGAAGAAGCGCACCGGAAGGGTCAGGACATGGCGCTGGACCTGGGCGCGCAGCTGGGCGATCAGGTGCTGGGCTTCGACGCTCAGCAGGAGCGTCAGGAGATAGGCCGACCCCGCCTGAACTCCCACGGCGACCACCAAGAGTCCCAAGAGCCGGAAGAGCAAGTCGAACTCGCCTCGGCCCAGTACTTCGTCCACCAAGTACTTGGTGGACGCCGGAAGAACGAGCCCGCTGAGCCTGTTGAGAACGACCAGGAAGAGGCCGAGCGAGATCAGCTTGCGCCGCGGCCAAATGATTTCGCGAAAGGCGTGCCGGAGGCTGTTCCCGGTGACTTTAGTACTCTTGGCCAACCTGTGATCCCGTGAGAAGTATGAGTCCCCAGTGGGAGAGCCCCACTTCCCACCCCTGTACCCCGTGAAGAGGGGTCCATAATACCGGGGCGGGGAGCGAGTTCAAAGGGGGAGCGGAGGCATTCGCCTTTCGAGGGGTAAGATCAAGGGGACTCACACCTGGAGCGGGGCTGCGGACGGACCATGGGGAGCCTACGAGACGACCTGCGCGGAGCCGGAGTCGAAGTGGTGGAGACGCACATCTCGTGGGTCTTCATCGCCGAGGGCGAAGTGTGGAAAGTGAAGAAGCCGGTCCTGTTCCCGTTCCTCGACTTCTCCACGGCCGAGAAACGAAAGACGGCGTGTGAGGCTGAGGTGGAACTCAACCGCCGCTTGGCTCCAGACGCGTACCGTGGGGTCGAACCCGTCACCCTCGACTCCTCCGGGTGCCACCGCTTGGGCGGGTCCGGGGCACCCGTGGACTGGGCGGTCCACATGGTCCGGCTCCTCGACGTCGACCGCGCTGACGTGCGCCTCTCAGACGGCCGGCTCACGGCCTCCGATCTCTCGCGTATCGCGGAGCGTATCGCCGCCTTCCATCGGAGCGCTCGATCCGATGATCGAACCGCCAGCTTCGGGTCTGTCGAGGCAATCGCCCGAAACGTTCGAGAGAATCTCGACCAAGGCCGGGCCGCTGCGTGCCGCTACCTGGGCGAAACCCAAGCGGACGCCATCGAGGCGGGGCAGATGGGATTCCTGTCGGACCGGTCAGCGGCTTTCGAGGACCGCGCGGAAGGAGGGCGGGTGCTGGAGGGTCACGGGGACCTACGCCTCGATCACATCTATCTCGACAGCGACAGCCTGCACCACGACGGCCCGAACGACGACCGCGCGATCCGAATCCTCGACTGCATCGAGTTCAACGAACGCTTCCGGTTCTTGGATGTATGCTCGGATGTGGCGTTTCTTTCGATGGACCTGGCGTTCCACCGCCGGCGTGACTTGGCCGAACACTTTCTCGCCTCATATGCCCGAGCTTCCAACGATTACGATCTTTATCCGCTCGTCGGATTCTACGAGAGCTATCGTGCGTACGTGAGAGGGATGGTCAACGGGATGTTGGCTGAGGACGGAGGCGCCGCCGTGGCGGTTCGTAAGCGCCGTGCGGAGATGGCTCGGCGGTATTATCAGCTCGCGCTGGCTTCGCTCGCGGAGCCGAACCCGTCTCACGCCTCGACCGCGGCGGGTCAGCGGGCCCTCCCGTCGGTGCTCTTGGTGGTCGGCGGGCTCGTAGCGTCGGGGAAGACCACTATGGCGGACCGAGTCGGTTTTGAAGTGATGGCCCCGGTTGTGAGTTCTGATCGAACCCGGAAGTCGCTACTCGGTGCCGAGCCCAAGACCTCTCTCACTTCGGCCGCTTGGACCGATGCGTACTCCTCCGAAATGACCGAGCAAGTGTACGAAGAGGTCTTCCGGCGTGCCCGCTGCGTCCTCTAGTCTGGGCGCCCGGTGGTGATCGATGCGTCCTTCCGATCACGAGCTCAACGCGAGGCGGCTCGGCAGTTGGCTGAGTCCGTCGGGGTACCGTTCTTGTTCGTAGAATGCCGTGTTGCCGAGGAGGTGGGCCGAGAACGGCTCCAGCGGCGTGATCGGGAGCCTTCCGTGAGCGACGCACGCGTAGGACTCATGGACGACTTCGTCGCCTCTTGGGAGTCGGTCGAGGAGCTCGAGTCGGCCGAGCACTTGGTTCTCGACACCGCGGGGTCTCTCGATGCGAACCTGGAGTCGGTGCGGTCGAGCCTTCCGCCACCTAACCGCTGATCTCGTGGGCCTCTCCGGCCCCGCGCGGCACTCGGATGAGATCGACAAGGCGAGCGATCTTGGGCGGCGGCGGAGGCGTAAACCGGGAGACCGTCAGCGCGATTGCGAAATTGAGCAACATTCCGAGCGTCCCGATGCCTTCGGGGGATATGCCGAACCACCAGTTCTCGGCCGAATTTGCCGCCGGATTGATGAACTTGAAGTAGACGATGTAGCCCGCCGTAAAGGTGATCCCGCAGATCATCCCCATGACCGCGCCTTCACGGTTCATGCGCTTGGTGAAGATCCCAAGAATGATGGCCGGGAAGAAGGACGCGGCGGCAAGCCCGAACGCGAACGCGACGACCTCCGCCACGAACCCGGGTGGATTGATGCCGAGGTACCCCGCCACGACGACCGCGAATCCCGCGGCCACACGGGCCGCGATCAGTTCTCCACGCTCGGTGATGTCCGGTTTGAAGCCACGTTTCAGAAGGTCGTGGCTCACTGCTGAGGAAATCACGAGGAGGAGCCCGGCGGCTGTCGACAGAGCTGCGGCCAATCCACCGGCCGCCACGAGGCCGATGACCCAGTTGGGAAGACCCGAAATCTCCGGGTTGGCGAGAACCATGATGTCACGATCGATGGTGAGTTCGTTCTGGATCGTTGCGCCCGACGCGTCCCGCGCGTCAGGACCGACATACTGAATGATGCCGTCCCCGTTCCGGTCGTCGAACGAGATCAGGCCCGTGCCCTCCCAAGTGGTGAACCACTCCGGCATCTCCGCGTACGGCTGCTCGGACACGGTGTTCAAGAGGTTCGTACGTGCGAAGACCGCTACGGCGGGCGCGGCGGTGTAGAGAATCGCGATGAACATGAGGGCCCAACCGGCGCTGATCCGGGCGTCCCTGACCCTCGGCACCGTGTAAAAGCGAATGATCACGTGTGGCAAGCCGGCCGTGCCGACCATGAGCGCCGCGGTGATGAAGAAAACGTCGATCGTGGTCTTCGCGCCCGATGTGTACGCCGTGAAGCCCAACTCGCTGTGCAGGCCGTTTAGACGTTCGAGTAGGAAAGCCCCGCTCTCTTGGTCGACGCCGCCGAAACCGATTTGGGGAATCGGATTGCCCGTGATCATGAGCGAGAGAAAAATCGCCGGCACCAGATACGCGAAGATCAACACGCAATATTGCGCGACCTGTGTATAGGTGATGCCTTTCATGCCCCCGAGCACGGCGTAGAAAAAAACGATGCCCATGCCGATCACCACGCCGAGGCCGATGGGCACCTCGAGGAACCGACTGAACACGATCCCGACGCCGCGCATCTGGCCAGCTACATAGGTGAAGGAAACGAAGATGGCGCACACCACGGCCACGATCCGTGCCGTCTGTGAGTAGTACCGATCCCCCACGAAGTCCGGTACGGTGTAGGCGCCGAACTTGCGGAGGTAGGGCGCGAGGAGAAGCGCGAGGAGCACATACCCTCCCGTCCATCCCATGAGGTACACCGACCCGTCGTAGCCCCCGAATGAGATGATTCCGGCCATGGAAATGAACGACGCCGCGGACATCCAATCCGCCGCGGTCGCCATCCCGTTCGCCAACGGTGAGACGCCGGTGCCGGCCACGTAGAACTCGCTCGTGGAGCTGGCCCGCGACCAGACCGCCACCCCGATATACAGTGTGAACGAAAGCCCCACCAATACGAAGGTCCACGCCGTCACGCTCATGTTCGACGGCCAATCATTCTGAATCCTCGTCGACGCCGAACTCACGGTCCAGGCGGTTCATGAGGAACACGTACACGAAGATCAACACCACAAACACGTAGATGGAGCCCTGCTGTGCGAACCAAAACCCGAGTGGAAAGCCGGTCCCCGGCAGCCGGAAACGGTTCAACGGCTCCACGAAGAGGATTCCAGCCCCGTACGAAATCGAGAACCACACGACGAGCAACCAGCCCACATACGTGAGGTTTCTGCGCCAGTAATCCTGGTTGGAGACGGCGGGAGGGTCGGATGGGTGTGTCATGGCGGGGTACTTTGGCGGCTTGGACGTAGTGTGGCAAGCGGGGGGCGAGTTCTCAAAAAGCTTTTGCGATGGCCTGTGGGGTGTTCATATTGGACGAGATTCCGTGTTGATCTCGTCGGGGGCGGTCCCGAGCGGGCTTTCGAAGTCGCGGCGCGCCCCGAAACGGAGGACAGAACATGGCTGTGACGTTGCCATGAACGAAGTATTGCCCCTCATACTGCTTTTCCTCTTCGGGGGATTTGCGGTTCTGATTGCGGCGCTGAAGGGCCGCGCGCGGATCACGGCCCCGACAGCTGTCACCCTGGCCGTGCTAGAGGCGATCTCCGGCTTGGCTCTGATGGTTCTTGCATTCCCGACGTCCGGGACTTTGGAGACGGCGGCCCGGATGGGGGTCGTCACCGCTTTAATGGTGGGCCTTTCGGCTTCAGTCCACTTGATCCACGTGCGCAAGAAGAGCCGGGCTCGTGAGGCGTCGGAGGGCCGGCGTTTGCACTACGTCCTCAAGTTCGGAATCGATGCCAAGGGCGAGGTATTCGAGCCCATTGCCGAGCTCGACGTGGAGCCTTACGGGGACGCTGAGGACGCCGGCGCCCGAGAAACGGGCCTGCCCTCGGAGACCTAGTCGTCTAGAAGGGCCATGACCAAGCCGCTTCGGACCTTGGGTTCGAACCAGGTCGATTTGGGAGGCATCAGTCGGTCTTGGCGGCACACCTCGATGAATTCCTCCATCGTGACGGCGGCGAGTGTTACCGCGTACGCCGCTCTTCCTTCATTTACCTCCCCCTGTAGCCATGAGGCGTCTTTGTTACTTCCGACGAAGGTGAGTCGGTCGTCCCCGGCGTCGGCCATCCCGAAGACGTGTGCGAAGAGGTTCTTCTGGACGATCCCGTAGTCGATGGCTTCGGCCGCGTCGTCTGGATCGAAGGTCCCTGCCAGCGGCCGCAGGCGCATCCAGCCACGATCAGGGTCGAAGAGGCCGATATCGTGAGTCGCGGTGGGCTGGTACGCGCCCGCCACACCAGGAACGTCGACCTCGAACTTCTCTCGGATTCTGGCAACCAATTCGTCGATCGGAAGCGCCGACGTCCGCACGAGCCGGTTGTACGGGTGAATACCCATGGTGCGAGCCGTAAAGAAGACACTCAAGAAATGTTCGTATCCGAGCATGGCCGCTGCCGCGCTGCGGTGGTTCCCGTCGGCGACGTATGCGTGCGGCTCCCGTGCGAGAAGGTCCTGAAACCTGCGAACTGTTGTTTCGTCGCGGAGGATCCACACACGGTGCCGGTTGCCACGTTGATCGAGCACCTCGAAGTCGATCGGAGTGCCGTCCGCGTGGGCTTCCAATTGGCTCTGGAAGTCTCCCGAAGCGTCGTCGACCGCGTTGTTCACCATACCGATGATCGCTTCTGTTGCTTCGATCAAGTCGGCGCGCCCACGTGCCTTCGGCTCACGGACGCCTTCGTTCCGGATGATGGTGCCCCGGGGGGTTGCGTCCGTCCGAATCTCGTCCGTACGGGCCATACCACCGAGACCGATCTGGCGCACGGTCGGGCGGCTAGGATCCTCGATTTCGTAGACCCAGAGGATGTCACGTAGCTCTTCGGTGAGCTCGCTCTTCCTGAGGTCGTCCATGGTGGTCCTCGCGCGGGCCAACGCCTCTGGCGAATCCCCACGGCCGATGGCGTCGGGAGTGTCCGCGTCGCAATGGGCCATGGTCACACGCAGCACACAACGGGGATGTTCTTGAAGGAGCTCCCAGATTTCCCGGTCGCCCTGGAACTCGTCGTAGTTCGGGGCGCTGATGAGTGCGGCCGCAGCAGAGTCGATAGAAACGAGTGCGCGGCGGACTGGAGTAATGGTGATCATGAGATGGGCGACCCGTTTGGCCGTTCTTAAAGGGACCCATCGGAGTTGGATCCGGTTTTCGGAAGGCATTTTCAAAAGGCAAAGATAACGCGCCGCGCGTCAACTTTCGAGCGTCCAGCCAGCCTAGAATGGCAGCCGGGTCAGTATGTCTCCGGTTCCGACGCGGTTCTATGCCCCACCCTCACCAGTCGCACGCGGGCCTTCCCGAACATCTGCTGCAGCGCTTCCAGAGTGTCCTGGTTGGGGTCCGCCTTGAGGGTCCGCGATCTTAATATCGGTGCGGGCATTCCGTTGTCGCTACCCAAACGGACCTCGACCGGCGCGGTGCCGGGGTGGGCCTTCAGGATCTCCTTGGCTCGCACGAAGACGTCGTCGTCCAAGACTGCGCCCACCGGCAACTCGATCTGAAGAGCCAACTGGCCACCGTTGGAAACACCATCGAGGGGCAGGGCCGCGTCGAGGAAAATCGGTGGGTCCTCCTCGTCACGTTCCCGTCCGCTCACCTTGCCGCTGAGGAGCACAACGGCGTCCTGGTGGAGGGTCTCTTTGTACTTCTGCCAGTTGTCTTTGAAAGCGAGGACCGTGGCCGTGCCGTGGAAGTCCTCGACGGTAATCTTCGCCCACTCGGAGTTGTCACGTCGGGAGATCTGCCGTTGCACCTTGGTCACGACGCACGCCAAGTCGAGCGGTCGCCCCAGATGGTCCTTCAGGTTGCCCGTGTTCACACCATCGAAGGCTCGTACGACGTCGGCGAAATGATCGAGTGGGTGGCCGGAAATGAAAAAACCCAAGGCCTCCTTCTCTCTTTTGAGCCGCTCCTGTTCCGGCCAAGGGGGGACGTTCGGAAGTCCGGGGTCTTTTCGTTCGAGGGCCTCGCCCATCCCGAACAAGGAGGCCTGGCCCGCTTCCTCTTCGGCCTTTCGCGCGCTGATTTCGGAGTAGGCGGTATCGAGCCCGGCCAAGAGTTGGGCCCGGTACCCGAACGAGTCCAAGGCGCCTCCTGTGATCAGCGCCTCGAGCGCACGTTTGTTGAGAGCCCGGAGATCGACGCGCTCCAGGAACTCGAACATCGTGGAGAACGGCCCGTCGGCTTTGCGCGCCGCGAGGATCGATTTCACCGCGGCCGCCCCGACCCCGCGGACGGCTCCCAAGCCGAAGCGGATGTGCGTTTCACCCACCGCGGTGAACTTCCAGCCCGACTCGTTTACGTCTGGCGGGAGGACTTGGATGCCGTCGTCCAATCTTGGCAGAAAGCGGGGTATTCCCCGGCATTCTCCAATGTATTTGACGACGTCGTCGGTGTTGGAAACGACCGCCGAGAGCATCGCCGCCATGAACTCGGCGGGGTAGTGCGCTTTCAACCACGCCGTTTGATAGGCGATGATCGAGTACGCGGCGGAGTGGGAGAGGTTGAAGCCGTAACGTCCGAACGTTTCGATCTGCTCGGCGAGGGTCTCAGCCGTCCCTTTTGCCACGCCGCGTGCGACTGCGCGCTCAATGAACTGCTTGAGTTCCTTCCGGATGAGCGAAGCGATTTTTTTGCCCATCGCCTTCCGCAGGACATCGGCCTCGGCCAGGTTGTAGCCGCCCAGGACGTTTGCGATCCGCATCACCTGCTCTTGGTAGACGATGATGCCGTATGTGGACTCCAGGATCGGCTGGAGATCGGGATGGTCGTACCGCACCTCTTCTCGGCCCGTTTTCCGTCGGATGTAGGCGTCGGCCATACCCGAGTCGAGTGGTCCGGGGCGGATCAGGGCGTTCGTCGCCACGAGGTCGTTGAAGCGGTCACAGCGCATGGCCCTGAGCTTCTCTATCGCCAACTTCGACTCGAACTGGAATACGCCGGAGGTGCCGCCGCGCGCGAGCATCTGGTAGATGGCCGGGTCGTCCAGGGGAACATCGTCCATGGATTCGTAGACCGAGCCGCTATCCGGGTGCCGGAGTTCCCCCATCCTGGCCACGACCGCTTCGACCGCGTCGTGGATCACCGTGAGCGTCTTGAGGCCCAAGAAATCCATCTTGAGCATCCCGGCTTCGTCCAGGCAGTTCATGTCGTACTGGGTGACGTGCATCGCCTCCGAAGCATCACCGTTCGATCCGTTTTTACCTGTCTGAATGCAGACCGGCACGTAATCTTCGAGTGGCCCCGGTGCGATCACGACACCAGCCGCGTGTACCGAAGAGTGCCTAGAGAGGCCCTCGAGGGTCATCGAGTATTCGAAGAGTTGCTTGTATCGGCCGCCCTCGTCGTAGAGTTCCTTCACCTCCTTAAGATTCTTGATCGCCTCTTCGACGGTGAAGGACTGTCCCGGCGCGTTGGGGATCATCTTCGCGATGCGATCCGTTTCGCTCGGTTCGATCCCGAGGGTCCGGCCGACGTCCCGGATTACCGCGCGCGATTTCATGGTCCCGAACGTGATGATCTGTCCGACCGCGCTCTTCCCGTACTTCTCCTTCACGTACTCGATGACCTCGCCCCGCCGTTCATAACAGAAGTCGATGTCGATGTCCGGCATCGAAATTCGTTCCGGGTTCAGAAAACGTTCGAAAATGAGGTCGAACTCGAGGGGGTCGAGGTTGGTGATCCAGAGCGAATAGGCGACGATGGAGCCCGCCGCCGAGCCCCTGCCCGGGCCCACGGGAATGCCATGACGACGGGCCCAATCGATGAAGTCCCATGTAATCAGGAAATAACCGGCGTACCCGGTCTCGGTGATGACTCCCAGCTCGTAGTCGAGGCGCTCTTGGACCTCTTGCGGAAGAGGATCTTCGTAACGCTTCTTCGCACCTTCCGTAGCCAGAAACACGAGGTATTCGTTCTCGTCGGAGTGGCTGGCAGGAAGCGGGAAGGCGGGCAGATGGTACGTCTTTTCGAAGCCGACGTTCACGTCCTCGGCAATTTTCAGCGTGTTCTCGAGGACCTCGGGGTGGTCTGGAAATCGCTCGGCGATTTCCAAGGCGCTCTTGAAGTAGAGGCCCTCGTCGTATCGCATGCGGCTGGTGTCGCTTCGATCTCTCCCGAGTCCGATGCAGAGCAGCACATCGTGCGCCTCGTGATCCTCGGCCTGTAGAAAATGGGCGTCGTTGGTTGCGATCACCGGGAGGCCCATCTCCTCGGAGAGCGTGAAGATTTTTTTATTGAGATCTGCCTGGCCCTGGGAATCGTGCGCTTGGACCTCCAAGTAGTAGCGGTCCTCGAAGAGGTTGGCGTACCAGTTGGCGGTTTCGCGGGCACCCTCCCAGTTGTCCGCAGTGAGGTGACGCGCGACTTCTCCAGCCAAACATGCCGAGCTGACGACGAGACCCCCGGAGTGGGCCGCCAGAACTTCCCGATCCACCCTGGGTTTATGGTAGAAACCCTCCGTGTACCCGATGGAGGACAGCTTCACCAAGTTCTTGTAGCCCTCCATGTCCCGAGCCAGCAATACGAGGTGGTAGTAGGAACGCTCTCCTCGGCCGGCTTTCGAGCGGTCCCGGCGATCACCGGGTGCCACGTACGCCTCCATGCCGATGATCGGCTTGAGTCCTTCCGCTTTGGCAAGTTTGTGGAAGGCCCACGCACCGAAGAGACAACCATGGTCAGTGAGCGCGAGGCCGGGCATCTCAAACTCTTTGGCCCGGTGGACGAGATCGGTGAGGCGGTTGGCTCCGTCGAGGAGCGAGTATTCGGAGTGCGTATGGAGGTGGACGAAGCTCATTTCCCCCATTGTACACACCTACGCGAGGACCGACAAAAGGGAGGCGGTGCCGATGGCGTAACCAAGCGGTTTGGGCTGAAAGGACGTCGCCACCCGAGCCCGGTGTCGGTTTCCGCGGGAGTGCTGAGAGCGTCTCTTACCGCTCGCTACTCGACCACCCAGGTATATTTGTCCGCGGCGTTCCACTTGGGCGAAGCGAGCATCTTCAACAACGTGACGCCCAGAATCGCGTCCGCGGTGACCAGGGTCACCCCGACCGTGTAGGGGGTCCCTCCCCAATTGTCGAAGTCCAGGGTGTAGTCTTCCGACGCGAAGTTGAAGCCCTCGGGAAGGTACGCATCGAGGCCCGCTGGCATCTGACCGCTTCCTACCTCGGCCGGCCAAGCGTTCTGGTCTGCCTGATAACTATATAGGGCCACGCGCACCGCCTGCATGTCGCTGACGGCGTCCGCGGCCCGCGCTTTTACGATGACATGAGTCAGTTGGGGTTGCGCGATGGCCGCGATGATGCTGATGATCAATACTACGACGAGGAGTTCGACCAGGCTTAGCCCCCTACGGTCCTTTAGGAGTGCCATCATCATATCGCTGGCCCTCCCTGAGGGGTCGGTAACCCGCCGCCACTAACGATAGTCCGGGCGTCAGCGAGGAGAACCTCCACCGGCTCTGTAGACGTGTAGTCCACCGTAACGGTCCCTGTCTGGCCGCTCAGCCGAAAAACGGAGGCGGTCAGCGGTTCGTATCGCACCGCGCTCGAAACGTCGCCCACTTCTTCGAGGTTCCTGGGAAGTCGTCCGTGCTCCGAGACGTATCCCTGAATTTTGCTAAACTGAATGTACATTTCCATTCGGAGTCCGGCTTCTTGATTGGCCACCGGGATGGTCGGTGGTTCCGGGCGGAGCACCGCCGGGGGGAAGGCCCAAAGCCAAATTGAAACGAGAGCAAGAACCGGTGGCATCGCCGGGTGCAGGCGCGTCCTGCTTTGGGGATTGGCGGCCGCGTTCTTCCGAAGTTCATTTCGGCGCGCCTGATCGTTAAGGACATCCGATAGGACGTCCCCGTATTCACCCGACTTGGGCCGATTTGGCGGATTGGACTCGTCGATGTAAGTATCGCTCATGGACGGCACAACGGCGCAAGAAAAGAAACTCAGGGGCTGTAGTGCCCCTTTCCCTCCTAATATGCATACAGGTCCCCCGGGAGCCCAAGCAATCTTTGCCGGACTAGCTCAGCGATCGCTTTCCCGAGCGAGGATAGCGAGGATAGAGAGCAGATGTTCATGGAACTGACCTTGGCTGGAAGTTGACGATGTGGTTTTGGGTGCTGGGAGTGGTGTTGTTGTTGGTCGCCGTGTACGACCTGGTCCAGAAGCGACACGCGATCCTTCGAAGTTTTCCCATCATTGGCCACTTCCGGTACATCCTCGAGGCGATCGGCCCCGAGTTGAGGCAGTACATCGTCACGGACAACAACGAGGAGCGGCCCTTCACGCGGGATCAGCGAAGATGGGTCTACGCTTCGAGTAAAAAAGCGAACAACTACTTCGGTTTCGGTTCGGACAACGACCTCGAACGCACGTCCAACTACATCATCATCAAACATCGGGTCATGGGCGCGGGCCGAGCCGCCGCCGGTCGTGCGTACGGAAAAACCGGGGCCGAAGATTCCTATCCACTTCCGTGTGCGAAGATTCTCGGGGGGGCCCGAGGACGGTCATTGGCCTTCCGTCCCGATTCGGTGGTGAACATCTCGGCGATGAGCTTCGGTTCGTTGTCGGGGGCAGCCGTAAGTGCGCTGAACCAAGGGGCGAAAATCGCGGGTTGTCTTCAAAACACGGGCGAAGGAGGCATCTCTCCGTATCATCAAATGGGCGGCGAGCTTATCTGGCAGTTGGGCACCGGTTACTTCGGCTGCCGAACGAAGTCGGGGAGCTTCGACTTGGATCTGTTCTTGGAGCAGGTCGAAGCCAACCCGGTGCGTGCGGTGGAGATCAAGCTCAGCCAGGGGGCGAAGCCGGGTCTGGGAGGACTGCTTCCGGGGGCCAAGGTCACCAAGGAGATCGCGCAGACTCGGGGTGTTCCGGTGGGCGAGGACGTGGTCAGCCCCGCGAGGCACTCCGCTTTCGGCGGGGTCGACGAGATGCTGGACTTCGTCGAAATGTTGGCCGCGGCGACGGGACTGCCGATCGGCATCAAGTCAGCCGTTGGAGAGCACCACTTCTGGGAGGAGTTGGCGAACCTCATGTCGAAGAACGATCGGGGGGTAGACTTCATTTCCATCGACGGCGGCGAGGGTGGGACGGGAGCCGCACCCCTTGCGTTTGCGGATCACGTGGCGTTGCCCTTCAAAATCGGTTTCGGCCGGGTGTATCGGATTTTCGCCGAGACCGGAATTCACGAAAATGTCGTCTTCATGGGATCGGGAAGGCTGGGTCTGCCAGCCGACGCGATGGTCGCGTTTGCGCTTGGATGTGACACGATCAACGTGGCGCGTGAAGCGATGCTGGCCGTTGGATGTATCCAGGCCCAACGTTGTCATACCGGACACTGCCCCACCGGAATAGCCACCCAGAATGGTTGGCTGATGCGTGGCCTGGATCCCACCTCGAAAGCGGTTCGACTGGCCAACTATGTGGTCACGCTCCGCAAGGAGCTCTTACAGCTGAGCCGCGCGAGCGGTGTGGCACATCCGGGACTCCTTGCCGGTGACATGATCGAGATCCTGGATGGGCGCTTCGGGTCCTCTACGCTGCAAGAACTTTTCGGGTACCGACCCGATTGGGGCCTCCCGTCCGAGGCCGACCGCCGTCAGATCACAGGCGTGATGGAGGGTGGCCCGCCCCTAGGAGGGTGATCGGAAAGGGGGGTGGGCCGCGTTGGGGATGCCACGGTCCCAGCTCCATCAACGGAGATGGGGTCGTGCCACCCCAACCCTTCAACGCGTAAGCTCATGCCCCACATGGTCGTGAGCACATGGCGGTTGTGCGGTTGATCCTGCGTCTCTCCTCCTCGCCGTAGCCCTGCTACGACTCGTCGTCGTTCCTTGTCTGAACGCGCACAAGCGCCATGTGCGCGACCCGCCCCCCTTTCCGATCACCCTCTTAGGACCACGCGCCCGGCGGGGGAGCCCCCCCCCGCCCGCCGGTGCCCTCCCTCGGCCGGTCGCCGCGGACGCTTGTCGAGTCGCGGCTAGTAGCGGTAGGCCTCGGGCTTGTAGGGCCCAGCGGTGTCCACGCCGATGTAGTCCGCCTGTTCTTTCGACAGCTCGGTGAGACGAGCGCCCAACTTGTCGAGGTGGAGGCGAGCGACCTTTTCGTCCAAGATTTTCGGGAGGACGTAGACCTTTTTCTCGTACAGGTCTCGGTTCTTGGCGAGTTCGATCTGCGCGATCACCTGGTTAGTGAAGCTGGCCGACATCACGAAGCTCGGATGCCCCGTGGCGCACCCGAGGTTGAGCAGGCGCCCCTCCGCGAGGATCATCACGCTATGTCCGTCCGGGAAGATCCACTCGTCGTACTGTGGCTTGATGTTCTCCCTGCGAACGCCGGGCATATTTTGGAGGCCGGCCATGTCGATTTCATTGTCGAAGTGGCCGATGTTACCGACGATGGCCTTGTCCTTCATGCCGGCCATGTGTTCGGCGGTAATGATGTCCTTGTTACCCGTGGTCGTCACGAAGATGTCGGCCTCGGAGAGCACGTCCTCGAGGCGACGCACCGTGTAGCCCTCCATACACGCTTGGAGGGCACATATGGGGTCGACCTCGGTGATGACCACCCGGGCGCCCTGGCTCTTCAAGGCCTGAGCGCAGCCCTTTCCGACATCCCCGTAGCCACAGACGACGGCCATCTTACCGGAGATCATTACGTCGGTGGCCCGATTGAATCCGTCGATGACCGAGTGACGACATCCATAGAGGTTGTCGAATTTCGACTTGGTGACAGAGTCGTTCACGTTGATAGCGGGGAAGAGCAGGGTGCCGTTCCTCTCCATCTCGTACAAACGATGCACGCCCGTCGTCGTCTCCTCTGAGACGCCCACCACATTCGCGGAGAGGCGGTGCCACCTCTGCGGATCCTGATCGATGGAGCTGCGCAGAAGGTCGAGAATGATCCCCCACTCCTCCGGCTCGGTCTCCGGATCGAAATCTGGGACGACTCCAGCGTCTTCGTATTCGACGCCTCGATGGAGCAGGAGCGTCGCGTCCCCGCCGTCGTCCACGATCAGGTCTGGGCCGCTGCCGTCCGGCCACTCCACCGCCTGATCGGTGCACCACCAGTACTCTTCCAGTGTCTCGCCCTTCCAGGCGAACACGGGGATGCCCTTAAGGTCTGCCAGCGTGCCTTCGCGTCCCACCGCCACCGCCGCCGCCGCGTGATCCTGGGTCGAAAAAATGTTGCAGGAGACCCAGCGCACGTTTGCGCCAAGGTCCACGAGCGTTTCGATCAGCACCGCCGTCTGGACCGTCATGTGGAGTGAACCCATGATCTTGAGACCAGCCAGGGGCTGGTCGGGACCATACTCCTCACGGGCGGCCATGAGACCGGGCATTTCTTGCTCGGCCAGGCGAATCTCTTTTCGTCCCCACTCGGCAAGCGAGAGGTCGGCGACTTTGTAGGCGGGGCGAGCTTCATCGGTGGCGGAGCCACTCGTATCGTTCATGACTGCGGTATCCATGGTTTCAGACCTCTTCGAGAAAGAATGGTTGGGTGTATCAGCTTGGTCGGCTCGCCGACGTGACAAAAAGTGGGGGACCTGACGCCTCCGGACGCGCCGGGAGTGGGCGGTAGGCAAAGTCCGTGAGTCCTGCGTCCTGATGCCAGCCGGTCAGTTGTGCCTCATCGAAGCCGGGCCACACGTGGCCCATCTCCTCCGGATAACCCTCCCTGGAGTGACGTCTCATGTCGACGACTACGACGCGGCCACCGGGTTTGAGTGTGCGACGAGCCTCTGCGAGGACCAACTCCGGGTCCACGACGTAGTGTAGAACGAGGAGCAGGACGGCTACATCCAACTCGCCATCGTCGATGGGTAGATTTTCGAGCTCACCACGACGCAGGTCTACGTTGGGTGCGTCCTCTAGGCGGATGCGGGCCGCTTCCAGCATTTGCTCCGAAGCGTCCACCGCGACGACCGTGCCCACAAAAGGGGCCACGCGCGCCGAGAAGTGTGCGGTCCCCGCGCCGAGGTCCCCCACAGTGGCGGTCGGGTCCAGGAGGCCGAAGAGAGGAAACATCTCGGAGTCACTCCCGAACAACTCGGCGCGGACCCCGTCCCAGCGCTGCGCTACGCTCGAGAAGAACTTCCGTGAGCGGCCGCGGCGTCCGCTGAGGACCGCGCGCGCGCGTTCGTCGTCGGCTGCGGCCGACCCCGCAGCAGCGACATCGGGCCGCACCAACCCCCATAGTTCGTACGCCGCCGACTCTAGCGATCCCGCCATCTTGTAGTACCGACTGGTTCCACTTGCCCGGGACGTAACCCATCCGTCATCGGAGAGTATTTTGAGGTGTCGGCTCACCGTCGACTGCGGAAGCTGTGAAATGAGTACGAGTTCAGAAACCGTGAACTCACCTTGCTCCAACAGGAGAAGGAGGCGGCCTCGGGCGATATCGCCCAAGGCGCTCATTCGGTCGAAGACGCGGGGTTCAGTTATAATATGCATAAATCCGGATTAAAGGATAGATGTTGGCTCGCTTGTGTGCAATAGGGACGTGTACGCGGTGGGTTATAGAGGCGTATGCCACGGTGGAGTTGGCGAGCGAGCCCCGCGACGGCCCCGGCTTCTTCCGAGTGCCGACGCCTAAATTTGGGCGCCGTTCGGGCGCGAGGCGGACGTGATTCCCGTTAGGTTGCCCGGCACCGGAACGAGCTGAGGATGTTTTCGATCTGCAGGAGATACTGGTACTTGTCCCTACCCGGTGCATACAGCCACGCGTCGACCATGTAGTGTCGGTTCTGCGCGGGGCACGGCACGGACCACACGATCAGGGGACCACCGGCCGGGAACAAGTCTTCGGGCGGGTTGGACCAGGTGGCTCGGAACTCGTCGATGACCAAATCGCCCAATTGCAGCTGGCGTGACTGCTCCAGATCCATGTCGACGACCTGTGGATAGACGTAGTACTCATCGGTGAGCCCCGTCCGCCACGCCAAGAGCTCGTCTTGGCTCAACTCCTCCGGAATCGGAGTTCTCCAGGTTACGGCGAATTGGCGGATCAACTCGGAAGGCGAAGGGTTGTCGTTCCTGAAAATATGGACCGAATCCACCAGCCTGTGCTGATACACCTCCGGGAGGAGCATAGCGAATCCCGCTTCGTTCCAGAGCGTGTCGGCGAGCAGGGAGTCCGCGCCGCTCATGTACATCCGGTTGTGCACCCAGTTGCGGTACTGGCCGTCCAGAAGGTCATGGAGCGGTTCCATCAGTTCGGCAGCGCCATCCGCACCCTCGGTGGGCAAAAGCAGGACGGTGGCGGTCTGCCCTCGGGCCCAAACATCCCCGACCTGGAAGATTTCCGGTGGATTGAAGGTCTCGCGATCGGAGCGGGCGAGCGCCTCCGCCATCCAGGGGGAATCTGGCGTGCCGACGAGGAGGATTTGCTGGAAACGTTGCATGAGATTCCACTGGGCCCCCCCCGGAACCTCATGCGTAACTCGGAATGTTTTTTCGGGCCTGACGGTTTGCACCGTGGTTTCCATCGCCTCTTCAATCAGCTCGCCAACAGCCGCCCATTGCTCGTCGGACGTCGCCGCGATGACGGCGTTTACGTCGCCCCAAGACATCTTATCTTCGCCGCAGGCGGTCAGAAGAGGGGCGAGCAAACCGAGAGCTACGATTGTGCGAGCCTGGCGCATGAAGTTTCTCACAGTCGAGGGTGCCGACGAAAACGATCAACTAGAACTGTACAGCGCGTGCCGCCTCCCCGTTCCCGACGGACAGCCGAGCCCGTCAGTCCTCCGTCGGCGGCCGGGGGCAATACCGGCTTCTTCCTGAAGACGCTCCGAGTGACCAGACCCTCATACTCGCTCGATTCCCTCTCGATGCGATTCACCCCGCTGGCGAGATAACGCAGTAGCGCGGAACTGTGCGAGAGGCCGGCCGTAGCGACGAGCTGCAGCCACTCCCCGCGGGCCGTCTCGTCCGGGGCTTCCGTCGTCGTGGCGAAGTACATGATGCGCGGGTTGGTCGGCCCGTCGCCGCTCACCTCTTGGCCGGTCAGAGCGAGTGAGACGAGCATCCCGTTGTGGAAGTATTCGCGGAAGTTCTCGACGTCTTGCGTGCCATACTTACGGTAGCGGGCATAAAGGCGTTGGTTCATCTGGTCCACGGACGGCTCACCTGTGATCGACGCGGCCACCGAATCGAGGTTGGCGAACTGTGCGGTCGTGATGTCCTCGGACTCGTCGTCATCCACCCAATTGAAGCCCGGAATGAACCAACCGCGGGGTGACCACCAATCGCGCTGGCCGCCGTTGCGGCTTCGTACCCAAGCGCTGTAGCCCGCGAAGTACTGGACCCACTCGTGGGTCGGGTACCCGTGCATGTTGATGTAGACATCCGGAAGCCATGTCTCCCAAAGTCGCGGATGGACTTTGGTCTCCTGCATTTCCACCGCTAGACGAGCACCGTCGGCATTGGTGATCGGGTCCGCACCGGCCTCAACACCCGCCCCGTTGCCGATCAAGATGACCGGGCCCTCGTAGCGGTTCGCACCGGATCCGCCCCACTCCGCCAGCCCGAGGTTCATTGCCGACGTCTCGTATCCCAGACGGGCGGCCACGTTGGCGGCCGTGATCACATCGGCTTCTGTCGGCGTTGCCGAAAGCACGATTCGGGCGTTCACATAGTCCACCACTTCGTCCTCGTTCCGATCCTCGAGGATGTAGCCCATGGCGAAAACGTCGCGAACGTCTCTGGGACGAGCGAGCGAGTCCGGGGCGTCCTGTGCCGAGTCGGGGGGCCCGACGAGCAGAAGGCCCAAAACCAGCGACCCGCAAGCAAGCCCCTTCAGCGTCGAGCGGAGGACGGTCCGGGGGCCTGCCGCCAGCCGTTGCGATGTTCGGGGCGAACCGTTTGCGGTCATGGGGATCTTTGGCGGCGAAAGTCGTCCATCTCGGTCGCGGCCCACAGGGCCATGGCGCCACCACGCTCGTCCGGGCCGAAGATTGCCGCACGATCGAGGTAGTACTGCTTCGTTTCTCCCGCCCCGGTCGAGGTGGACGCATCGACCACTTCGCCGTCCTCCGTGATATGCCTTGCCACGCCGTCCCACGCGCGCTCGATCACCGCTCGATAGCTTTCATCCAGCCAGCCGAGCCGTACCCCTCGAGCCATCGCCACGAGTACCATGGAGGTCACTGTCAGCTCCCGATAACTGCCGGGTTCGTCCACGATTTGGCGCCACATGCCATCCGGGGCTTGATGACGCACGAGCGTCGCCGCGTGTCGGCGGTAAATTTCCAGAACCCGTGGTCGGTCGGCCCAATCGCCTGGAAGAAACGTCAGCGCCTCGGTCAGGCCGAGAATGGCGAATCCGTTCCCGCGCCCCCAAGCCTGGGGCCCTCTTGTGGAGTGCACGAAAAGACCATCAGCGCGGCGAAGACTGGCGGTGTAGGAGGTCAAAAGGCGGCCGACGGTGGCGCCGTACCGAGCGTCCCCGGTACGAGATCCGATCCGCGACAACAAGCTGCTCGCCATGAACATGTCGTCGGTCCAACCGGTCGGCGACCGCAGGATTTCCTCTGGTGATTCGGGAAACATGAAGCCGGCGCCCGTGATGGCGAGGTCCAGGGCCGCAGCGCTTTGTCCGGGTCCCGCGAAGTCCGCGAGCGCGAAGTGGCCGGCGAGGTTCGTGAGCCGATGAGGCTCGGTGACTACAGGTATCTCCCCAGAGAGGAAAGGCGAGATTTGGCCCCTAACTTTCTCGAGGAGAGCGGAATCGCCGAGTCGTGCGGCCAATCGTATGGTGTTGGACCATGCGACCGCGGGGATATAGCTGATGGAGGGCGACGCAGGATACCGGCGGGCCAGGAGCGTGGCGATCTCGATCGGCGTCCGGCGGGCCCTCGCCACCAGAGCCTGGTGCAAAGGCGACCGACCCAGTGAGGACGCGGCCTCGAGTACGGTTCGTAGCATACGGGGCGCATCGTCGACATTTGTCGAAGCGCGCACCGCGGGCACCGCGGCCAGTCCCGACGGTGCACCGGCCGACATCGTCGCGGCGAGGGTACCGCTCGGCGATTGTGGACCCTCGAGCCGGAGGGGACTCGTGCCCTCTGACAGTTCATAGGAGAGGGTCGAGCCGGACCGCACCTCAAGGACTAGGTCGGGCGCCTGAAATGCCACCCAGCGCCACAAGTAACGAGGCTCCGGAGAGGTCTCGTGGTTATAGAAGCCGTCCTCGGGAGGGAAGACGCGCTCTCCAACGGATGCCCGTCCTGAGGTTGTCGACGCGGCGGAACAACGAGGTGGGTAGGCACATGGCAGCACCGAAACCGTCCAGCGACGTCTCAAGTCGGCGGGGGCGTCGGTTTTGAACCATCGGAGTGCCGCGAGTACGGCCTCCGCGCTTTCAGCCATGCCGTCGAGTCCTCCTACGATGACGAGGCGCCGCACGGGGTCAGGCGCGTTGCCGGCGCGTTCGATGGTGAGGATTCGATCGTCGGCCCGAGTGATCCCCGCCGCTGACACGATCGATGGTGATCCCGGTATCGCGGCCAGAGTTTCGACGGCGATCAACCGGGCTTGGTCGAGAGTCTGACCCAAGAGTGCCGACGCGGAGGTGAACACGAGGGCGGCGCCGAGCGCGAGTCGTATCAACTTCATGGAACCGCCCTAAAACATCTCCGAGGGGTCCGGTTCGTGTTCGTCCCCTTTCTCATGCCGGTTGGGGATGAAGTCCCCTGTGATCATGTCCCGGTAGGAGAGACCCGGGCCCACCATGGGGTATACGTGGGCTTCGGTGTCGATGATGACCTCAAGGAATGCGGGGCCGTCGAAGCTCAAGAACTCCTCCAGGACGGTCGGCACGTCTTCCTTGCGGTCGAGACGCTTCGCGAACTCGAATCCGTCCGCCTCCGCTGCCTTCACGAAGTTTTTCTTACGGAGGGATTTGTCGCTCGCCGAGAACCGGCCCTTGAAGAAGAGCCGCTGCCACTGCATGACCATGCCGTCACCGAAGTTGTTGAGCACCATGACCTTGATGGGCAAGTCGTAGGTGGTCACGGTCTCGAATTCGCCGAGATTCATGCGGATGCTGGCGTCCCCGTCTACGTCGATGACCAGCTTGTCCGGGCAGGCGAACTGAGCCCCGATGGCCGCTGGCAGCCCGAACCCCATGGTGCCCATACTCCCCGAAGTGAGCCAGAGGCGCGGTTCACGGAAGTCGGAGTACTGCGCGGCCCACATCTGATGCTGACCGACTCCGGTGGAGATGATCGCCTCGCCCCCAGTGATGCGGTTCATCGTCTCGATGACGTAGTTGGGCTGAATGAGCTCGCTTTCTCGATCGTAGTTGAGCGCGAACGTCGACTTGAGCGTTTGAACCTCTGCATGCCAAGCTGAGAAATCAGCGCTGAAGTTGGAGGTGCGCCCGTACTCGGTCAGGACTTCGAGGGCGTCGGCAAGAACCCCGACGTGAAACCAATCGGCGTTTTTGACCTTGTGAATCTCGGCGGGGGCGATATCGAAGTGGATGATACGGCGCGCGTTGGGAGCGAAGTTGGGCGGATCCCCCGCAACGCGATCGTCGAAACGGGCTCCCACTGCGATGAGCAAATCACAGTCCTCGATCGCATAGTTCGCCTGGGCCGTGCCGTGCATTCCCAACATGTGAAGGCACAGCGGGTCCGTGGTATCGAGGGCCCCCAGTCCCATCAGAGTCGTGACGCCGGGCACCCCGAACGTCCTCGAGAATTTTCTGAGTTCCTCCGAGGCTTTCCCGTTGATCACGCCCCCACCCGCGTAGACCAACGGGCGCTCACTCTCCGCCAGCATCGCGAAGAACGTCGCGCAGGCTTCGTCGTCCAACGTGTTGGACTCGACGACGCTCAGGCGATGGCGATAACCTGGAATCGGCAGAACCCCCTCGCCCTGAAACAACCCCCCCCAGTTCTGGACGTCCTTGGGGATGTCCACCACGACGGGCCCAGGCCTTCCCGTCCGCGCGATTTCGAAGGCGGTGCGGATCGTGGACTCGAGACGCTCGGGCTCGGTCACCAGAAAGACGTGCTTCGCCACCGATCCCATGATCGCGCTGACGGGTGCTTCTTGGAACGCATCCGTGCCGATCGCGGCCCTGGGCACCTGGCCGCAGATGACCACGATCGGAACCGAGTCGGCCATGCAGTCTCGCACCGGTGTGACGCAGTTGGTGGCTCCCGGGCCGGACGTCACGATTGCGACTCCCACTTCGCCGCTGGCGCGCGAGTACCCGGCCGCCATGAAGCCGGCGCCCTGCTCGTTGGCGGGCACAATGAGAGGGATCGGTTCCTTCCCGTCCACAGCGTGCGCCTCGTTGTAGCGGAATACAGCGTCGTACGTCGGAAGGATGGCTCCTCCGCTGTATCCGAAAATCGTACGCACGCCTTCGTCCGCGATCACCTGGATGATGATCTCGGCACCGCTCATGCTCGTGCCGGCGAGGGGGTGGGTCGGCTTCAATAGAGTTTCCACGTCGTCTTCGAATCTCGAGACTCGGGGTCGATATGATCGCATCAAGAAGGTGGATGACCGGCCGCGTATTGCAAGAGGGGCCGCTCACAGCGAAAGTTGCCTGAAGCAAGAAACACCTCTCGATTTTTGGCCCTGAGTTCCCTAGGCGTCTACCGATGCGGCATATCATATCAGTCTTGTTGCAGAACGAAGCCGGAGCGCTCTCTCGCGTCACCAACCTTTTCGCGACAAGAGGCTTCAATATCGAGAGCCTCAACGTGGCGCCCACGCAGGACGAGACGCTCTCTCGACTCACGGTCGTCACCATGGGCTCGGACGCGGTTGTCCAGCAGATCTCCAACCATCTCGGCAAGCTCGTCGATGTCGTCAAAATCGTGGACATGACCGGCACGGATCACATCGAGCGAGAGCTGGCCCTCTTCAAGCTGCGGCTACCGACAGGGGGGCAGGGTGAAGATCGTTTGGTGGGGCTCGTGGAGGCCAGCGGTGGCCGGGTTCTGGACGATTCGGGTGGACACCTTACCGTCGAAGTGATTGGCGGTGGGCCAGAGATCGACCACTTCCTCGTGCAGGTGGCCGAACTCGTTGAGGTAGAGACGCTCGTCCGGAGCGGAGCGATGGCTGTGACCAAAGGAGCTCCGATTTCCGCGACCGGCTGAAGCTCAGACACGCGACAACCGGCTGAAGCCAGACTCGCGACATCCGTCGGTCGCGCCGTAGGGGGGGGAGGAAGGAACCTGTGAAGATAGGATGGACATGCTTGGCAGCGCTGGTCTGCGTCCCGCCCTTCCTGAGTGCACAAGTTTCGGACAGTTCCGGCCCACAGGTTGGTGGTTCCGGCCCTCGAGGCGTCCCGGGGACATCGCTTGGTGCGGTAGCCGTGCGTGTGGACCAGGCCCCACAGATCGACGGCGTGCTCGACGAGGGCTTCTGGGAGACTATCCCCGCCATCACCGATTTCAGGCAGAACCAGCCGGTCGATGGGGGTGTCCCGACGGAACGGACCGAGGTGCGAATCGCGTTCGACCGGGACAACCTCTACTTCGGCTTCAAGCTCTTCGACAGCGAGCCCGAGTTAATTCGTCGTAGCATTCTCCACCGTGAGGGGCGCAACGACGAAGACGACCATATCTGGATCGGACTCGACACGTACCACGATGGCCGCAACGCCTACATTTTCGAGGTCAACTCGTTCGGAACCCAGGGGGATGCGCTCATCACCGATGAGAACATGACCGGGGACGACTGGAACTGGGAAGGTGTGTACCGGAGCGAGGCTCAAATCACGCGAGAGGGTTGGGTTCTCGAGGTGGCGATCCCGTTCACGACCATTCGGTTTGCGGACGTAGAGGCCCCCGAGATGGGCATCGCGATCCGGCGCGCGATCAGGCGGAAGAACGAAGATGTGTTTTGGCCCCACATTCCGCAGCGGTTTCGAGCGGGCTTCAATCAGGTCTCCCAGTACGCCACGCTGACCGGGATCAGGGACGTGCGAAGGGGACGATACATGGAGCTGAAACCGTTCGGGATCGCTGGTGCGCAGAAGACCGTCGCCGATCCCGATACGGATGTGCTGGACGACATCGGCGTCGACTTCAAGTATGCGATCACTTCGAACTTGACCGCGGATCTCACTTGGAACACGGACTTTGCCCAGGTGGAGTCAGACAATGTGCAGGTGAACCTCACGCGCTTCAGCCTCTTTTTCCCTGAGAAGCGAGAGTTTTTTCTTGAGCGTGCCGGGTTGTTCTCCTTCGGAGATGCCCGCGAAACCGAGGTGTTCTTCAGCCGGCGCATCGGATTGGCCAACGAGATCATCGGAGGTGGGCGGGTCACCGGCCAGGTGGGACCGCTCTCACTCGGGGCATTGAGCCTCCAAACCGAAGACGGCATCACAGACACCGAAGCGATTCCGGGAGGTAATAGCACCGTGTTTCGGCTCCGCGGTGACGTTTTTCCCCGGACGACGGTGGGAGGTCTCTTTACGAACGACCAGAATGCGGAGGGTCACAACCGTGTGCTCGGTGCCGATGCCCAGGTGCGGTTTTGGGGGAGCAGCACCGTCACCGGTTGGATGGCGAACGTCTGGGACTCCGACGACGGAACGTCGTCGGCCGGAAGCGTAAAGGTCGATATCCGTCCAGAGCGGTGGTATTCGATTGGGGGGCAGTATCGGAACATCGCGGAGGACTTCGATCCGAGTCTCGGCTTCGTACGTCGTCAAGACGTCGTCAAGTATGGGGGTACGACGGCTTGGACGCCCCGATTCGAGGGGAGCGCCTGGGCACGGTCTTTGGTCGTTGCGCTCAACGCGGAGCAAATCGACGGTCAAGACGGCGTGAAGCAGAGTACGGTCCAACTCCTCCACAACATGTTTCGTTTCGAGAGCGGCGACTTCTCGATTCTCAACTTTCGCCACCGCTCCGAACACCTCGCGGCGCCCGGTTTTATCCAGGGGCGAGAACTTCCGATGGGCGAGTATTCGTTCGCCGAGGTCAGCACCTCCATCGTGTCCAATTCGAGTCGCACGATTTCGGGACGGGCAGATTTCAGCTTTGGGGACTTCTGGAACGGGCGACGTACTACGTACGGTGCGTCGCTGAAGTGGAAGACGGGCCCGTACCTGACGCTTACGCCTTCCGTGAGCCGGAACGACGTTCGCTTGCCTGTGGAGAACGGCCGTTTCTCCACCACGGTCTTGGGGCTGGACGTGCTCGGAGCCCTATCTCGCAAGCTCTTCGCCAACGCGCTGATTCAATGGGATGACGTCTCCGAGGAGCTACAGGGTAATGTCCGGATCGACTGGATTCACACGCCGGGCAGTGACCTGTTCGTTGTGCTCAACACGGGATACCAGACGGGAGACCTGCTGGACCCCCGGGATCCGCGGTGGCTGCAGCGAGCTGGCGTCGTCAAGCTCACCTACCTCAAAGCGTTCTAATTCGAGGCTAATATACGTATATTGCTTCATGGTACACGTATACGTATAGGCTCATGAAACAGAAACTTACGATCACGGTCGAGAGAGAGCTCGTTCCCAAGGCGAAACGATACGCCCGATCCCGCGGTGTTTCGCTTTCGTCGCTCATTGAGACGGAGCTACGTGGCCTGGTCTCGGGAGAGGATTCATCGTTCGCCTCGCGATGGCGCGGTGAGTTTCAGCCTGCTGAGCGTGAGGACGGCAGATACGAGGCCCTCGCCAAGAAATATCTGTGATCCTCATCGACACGGATGTCCTCATCGACTTGGCGCTGGACCGTGATCCCCACGCGGGCCCGGCCTCCGAACTGTTCGACTATCTCGAGGTCCGGCGCCGCCGAGCGTTCGTGGCGTGGCACTCGCTGTCCAACTTCTATTACCTCGTGTCGCCCTCGCGGGGGAAGTCCACCACGCGAGGGTTCCTCGTTGATTTGACGCGTTTCGTTACGGTCGCGCCGTCCGACACCGACTCGCTTCGCTTCGCGGCTGAGCTACCCATGGACGACTTCGAGGACGCCCTCCAAGTCGCGGCGGCGCACGCCTGCGGAGCCGCCTTCATCGCCACGCGCAACACCGACGACTATCGGCGCTCTCCGATTCCAGCTTTGTCGCCAAAGGCTCTTCTCGAAGAGCTAGAAGGCCAGAAGGCTAGACCGGCTCGCTTCGCTCCGGTGCCGCTTGGACCTCGGCCCCCACCAGCCCCTCGACCGTCACGGCAGCGGCGACGTGTCCGGTGATGTTGGTGGCACTCCGAAACATGTCCGGAATTCGGTCGATGCCGAGCAGGAGCCCAAGGCCGCCCAAAGGAATGCCGGCGACCTCGAGGATGGGGGCGAGCGTCACGATGCTTGCCGACGGCACGGGGGCAACGGACATCGCCACTACGAAGCCCACGAACCCGGCACTCACGAGGGTGGTGAGCGGAAGCGGCACGTCGTAGAGGGCGGCGAGGAAGACGAGGGCCCCGGCCTGGAAAAGAGCGCTTCCCGCCCGGTTGACGGCGGCTCCCAAAGACAGCACGAGCGACGATACTGGCGGTGAAACGCCAAGTGCTCCGGCGTCCTCGAACATCACCGGGAGGGAGGCCACCGAACTGGTCGTCGAGAATCCGATGACGTAGCTGCTTGATACGCCTCGCACGAACTGCCAGACACTCTTTTTCCCAAGGAAGCGGACGGCCGGCAGGTAGAAGAGCGCCATGAACACGAACAGTCCGACGACCACGGTTCCCACGAACACGGCCAGGTCGGCGAGCAAGCCGATCCCCATCCGCGCGACGACGGGCGCCGCGAGCCCGAACACACCCAGGGGCGCAGTCCACAAAATCCAATCGATCAGGCGGACGAAGATGGCGCTAATGTCCTCGGCGAAGGTGATCAAGCGGCGGCGACGTGCCTCTTCCAACGTGCCGGCGGAGGCGGCCACGAGAAGGGTGAATACGATCAGCGGAAGCAGCGCCCCTTCCGCCGCCGCAGCGAACGGGTTGGCCGGGATCAGGCGCAAGATCAGGTCGAGCAGCCCCGGGAGTTCCTGGGCGCTCTCGACCGTCGTGGGCGCCTCGACCGTCACGGGCCAGAGGGCCATCGCCACGGTCATGAAGCCCATACCGATGACGATGGCGGGTATGGTGGTTCCCCAAAAGAAGGCGAATGCCGATCCGCCGATCTTTCCCACCTTTTTTGGATCGCCGATCTGTGAGATACCGACGAAAATCGTGGTCACCACGAGGGGAATCACGACCATTCGGATCGCGTTGATGAACAGTGTCCCCAGTGGGGCCACAGCGACGGCCAAACGATCGACCGGGCCGAAATCCGTGGCGCTCGCGAGGAGTCCGAGTACCAGACCAGCGATCAAGCCCAGTGCGGTTGCGCGTTGATTCATGGGCTTGTGAGCACCCGCTCGATTTCGGCCTCATCCGGGTCCCACTCGTATCGGTCCCAGTCTATGCGTCCGCCGTCGGAGAATCGCACGCCCTCGTCTTCGAGCAGGGATCTCTGAATCTGGGCCGTATGGTAGATCGAAGAAGTCGAGATCCGACCCGAGCTGCTGATGACCCTCCACCAGGGGATGTCCACCTCATCGGGCGTGGCGGCCAAGGCGCCCCCGACGGCGCGAGGAGCGCGGGGACGTCCCGCCAAAGCAGCCACCATCCCATACGATGAGACGGAGCCCGCCGGAATGGCGGAAACGACGGCGTAGACCGAGCGTGTAAAGGGCGTCATGCGGGTAGCGGCTGCACTCGTGTGGCTTCCTGGATAAGTTGACGGACACGAGAGCGGCAGTCGCAAGCAAGCGCAACCCCCGCGGTCGGGTACGCTCGATCGCACCACACGGCGACGGTACAGTTTGAGAATCATCGGCCTCACACTGACGTTGTTCCTTTTGTTCGGGATCACGTTCGTTGCCGTTTCGGCCAGACCGCCGGCCTTTCCTGGGGCTGAGGTGGCTGTGCTCATCGGCTTCATTCTCTTGATTGCCAACGTCACGGGAAGTCTCGCGGCCGCGGCGAGGCTTCCCCGACTTACCGGGTACGTCATCGTGGGGATCCTTGCGGGGCCTTCGATCTCGGGGCTCATCTCCGTCGATGCGGTCGAGGAGTTGGCCCTGATCGATAGCTTCGCGCTCGCCTTGATCGCCCTCATGGCGGGCGGGGAGCTGAAGCTCTCTCGGCTCCGACCGCAGGCGAGAAACATCCTCTACGTCACGTTGGCCGTGACCGGCCTGGTCTGGGCGGGCTTGGCTCTGCTCATCGTGCTGATCAGCCCCTTGGTACCGTTTTTGGCCGCGCTCCCTCTTTCGGGTGTGTTCGCCGTTGCCCTGATTCTCGGCATCTGGGGCGCGAACTCCTCGCCTGATCTCACCGTCGCGGTCATCGAGGAGACGCACACATCGGGCCCGCTGGCCGATCTGATCCTAGGGGCCACGATCGTAAAAGACGTCGTCGTCATCGTGTTGTTCACGCTCACCATGGCGCTGGTCGCGCCGCTCCTCAATCCGGGCGAGGAGTTGAACGTGCATGCCCTGGTGGAGTTGGGCCGGGAGGTGGGCGGAGCGTTGCTTCTGGGGGCGGGGTTAGGATGGGTGTTCTCGATGTACCTCGGCGATGATCAGGAGCGTTCAAGGTCTCCGATGGCGACATTTCTGTTTGCCTACCTCATGGTGGTGCTCGCCGAGCGCCTTCATGTCGAGCTATTGCTCACGGGTGTTGCGGCCGGTTTTGTCATCGAGAACCTTTCGCCCGCAGGCGATCGCATGATCCGGGGGATCCAATCCGTTTCGGTGGTCGTCTTCGCGTTCTTCTTTGCGGTGGCAGGAGCGCGACTCGAACTCGGTGCCATCCAGGAGTTTTGGTTGGCGGCCCTGATCATCTTCTCGGGGCGGGCGGGTCTCACGTACTGGGGTGCGCGCATCGCTCTGCAACATACGGGCGCGAGCCTCGACCTCCGGACGAAGACGTGGCAGGGGCTCATTTCTCAGGGTGGAGTCACGCTCGGGTTGGTGCTTTTGATCGAGGAGAGATTCCCTGCGGTCGGGTCGGGCGTCGTGACCCTCGGGATGGCCGTGATCATCGGCAGCATCCTCGGAGGGCCTATCTTGCTCAAGAGAGCGATCACAGCGTCGAACATCGTAGAGCCAGACATCGTAGAGATCGAGGGGGACGCCTAAGCACATGCCGCACCTGCACGGCTCTTCGCACGGCTACGGAAACGCACGAGGGCAGGGTTCCTGGGACGCAGGGGGTTCGCCAGACCGCGGGCCCCAGTCGAAGCGCCTATGGATCGTTCTCGGTCTCACCGCGGGGTTCATGGTGGTGGAGGTCGTCGGTGGTGTCCTCTCAAACTCGCTGGCGCTTCTGGCCGACTCGGGACACATGCTCGCCGACGTGGGCGCGCTGGCTCTTTCCCTCGTGGCGATGCGGTTGGCCCAACGTCCACCCAGCCCCGAGCGGACGTTCGGATATGTTCGCATGGAGATCCTGGCCGCGCTGGTAAACGGGGCGACCCTCCTCGGGATCAGTGTATGGATCGTTTGGGAAGCTTGGGGCCGGCTGAGTGCCCCACGGGAGGTGGACGGCCCGCTCATGATGATCGTGGCCGGACTTGGCTTGATCGTCAATTTGGTTGGGGCGGGAATGCTCCACACGCACGCCGGCGACAACCTCAACGTGCGGGGGGCCTACTTGCATGTGCTGGGCGATCTGCTCGGATCTATCGGGGCCATGGCGGCGGGCGCTCTGATTCTCCTGACCGGGTGGGCCCCAATCGACGCGATCGTGTCCGTGGTCATCGCCGGCTTGATACTTTTGGGCGCGTGGCGCCTGGTGCGGGAGGCGACCGGCGTGCTTTTGGAGATGGTGCCGCGGCACGTCGATATGGGGGACGTGCTCGCCGACCTACAGTCCATCCCCGGCTTGCACGACGTGCATGATCTGCACGTTTGGACACTCACGAGCGGTTTCGTAGCGCTCAGCGGACACGCGGTGTTACACGAACCCACGCATCACCAGAAGGTTCTTGATGAAATCCGAGATCGGATGGAGAAGCACGGCATCGGGCACGTGACGTTCCAGTTAGAGCCCGAGCGATTGCACCAGATCAGGAGGGCGGACTGAACATGTCTCTACACAAATTCTAGAATGAGTCGCGGTACGCTGGTATGTTCCTACGTATCCTGCGCCCCACAGGTCGAGTTGACGGCGCTACGACCATGAGGAGACCTTTGTGGAAGACCACGATCGGCTCGTAGATCAGGCAACCGGCCTTTCCAGTCAATGGCATTTCGAGATTGTCCTTGATTTCGTCTTTCCTATCTCCCACCGAGGCGTAACGCTGACTCTAGTCTTGTTCCGGGTCGATGATGGGACTTGGGCCGCCGAGCGCCCGAATCCGGACCAGGTCGTCACGGATCTCGGGTCCACGCTTCGGGGGGTGACGCGGAGCAGCGACGTCATCGCGCGTTACGGCGAAGACATGTTTATTTGCGTTCTTCCCCTGTGTAACCTCCAGGGGGGATTGGTTTTTGCGGATCGTACGAGGGATGCGCTGGAGGATTTCAACGCACGTACGGGTACGACAGTGAGCGCAGCGGTCGCAAGTCACCGTGGAGAGGGCCTGGGCTCCTCGCAAGACATGGTCAACGCGCTCGAGCGGGCCCTGGCGAGGGCGCAGTTCGCGGGCGGGGACCGCGTCGAACTGCCCACTAGCGGCTGGAATGTCTAAGGCAGCTGGGGCGTCCCTGCGCGCAGCTCTTATCGGCTTGATCGGTGTGACCGCTGTCGTGACCGCCATAGGGTCTCCAGCGCTCGGCGCCCAGTGGGCGGGCGAGTCCTTCGATGAGGAGTTCGCGCGGATGCGGCGTGGGCCCGAACATTCTGAGGACGTCTCCACGGGGCGACTAGAGCTCACGCGGACCAACGAGAACGGGCAACTCCACCGCTATGTGCTCATCGTGCCGGAGAACTACGATCCGTCTCGGCGTTATCCGGTGGCCTTCTACCTGCACGGCGGCGTATCCCGACCAGACCCTGGCCCGGGGGGCGGGTGGTGGCGGAACTACGACCATGTGGTGGGTCATGACCGAATCGCGGTCCTGCCGCTCTCCTGGAACGAGTCGTACTGGTGGCAGGCCAGCCAAGTCGAAAATCTCCGAGGTATCCTTGCGGACGTAAAACGCACGTACAACGTGGACGAAAATCGCGTCGTTGCCTTCGGGACGTCGGACGGCGGCACCGGTGTGTATTTTCTCAGCTTCCGGGACGTGACGCCCTGGGCGTCGCTCCTTCCCTTCATCGGCTATCCCGGGGTCTTGTTGAATACGAGCACGGGGGCGGACGGAGACATGCACGTCGCGAACCTCACCAACAAACCGCTGTTCATCGTGAGTGGAGAAACGGATCGGCTGTATCCGGCCCGCCTCATGGGGGGATTTCTGCAGACGTTCGAACTCATTGGAGTCGACTTCACCTTTACCGCGAAGCCGGGGGGCCACAACACGAGCTGGTGGCCCGAAGAGGAAGACAACATCGAGCGCTTCATCGATGCGCATCCTCGAGATCCTCACCCAGAGCACGTCTTTTGGGCCACAGAGCGCACGGATCGATACAACCGGGCCCACTGGGTGGTCATCGATCAGCTCGGCCCGATCGCGGGTGATGAGGCACGCAGCGGCCTGGCGACGCTTACCGCCAACGGGGAGGGCGGCGGCGGCGAGGCAGAGCGAGACGGCAACACGGTGACTCTCGACGCGTATCACGTCCGGCGGCTGACCTTGTTGATTTCGCCTGACGTGTTCGACCTGGAAAGGCCGATCCGGTTGATCGCCAATGGCGAAGTCGTTTTCGACGAGATGGTGTCGCCCAGTGTGGAGACATTGAGGAAGTGGGCGGCCGGCGACGACGATCGCACGATGCTTTATGCCGCCGAAGTGACGATCGAGTTGAAACGATGACGGGGCGCCCCACTCTCGGACGGCCGCTTTGAGCTTTCCGCAGGTCCGACTTCGGAGGCTTCGGAGGGGCGACACGTGGCGCCGCGCCGTCCGAGAGACGTCCCTGTCCGTGAACGACTTGGTCTACCCGTTGTTCGTCGTCGGGGGGGAAGGCGTTCGGAATCCGGTCGCCAGCATGCCGGGCGTCTACCAGTTATCCGTCGATCTCATCGTGGAGGAAGCGCGAGAGGTGAGCGCGTTGGGCATCCCCGCGGTGATCCTATTCGGTGTGCCGGCGGAGAGTGAAAAAGACGCCGAGGGCTCGGCCGGCTACGATCCGGGTGGTTTGGTGCCTGGAGCGATCCGCGCGATCCTGGAGGAGGTTCCAGACCTTCTGGTGTGGGCCGACGTGTGCTTGTGCGAATACACGGACCACGGGCACTGCGGTCTCGTCACGGACGAGGGAGAGGTGGACGGCGACGCGAGCCTTCCGCTCTTGGCGGCGGCGGCCCTGGCGTACGCGGAGGCCGGTGCCCACGCCGTGGCACCGAGCGACATGATGGACGGCCGCGTGGGGGCGATCCGGACGGTTTTGGACGAGGCGGGGCTGTCAGACGTGGCGATCGTTTCGTACGCCGCCAAATACGCTTCCGCGTTCTACGGCCCGTTCCGGGACGTAGCCAACTCGACGCCGGCCTTTGGCGACCGAAAGGCGTATCAGATGGACCCGAGCAACTCGGATGAGGCCCTGCGCGAAGTGGAGCTGGACGTCGAGGAGGGCGCGGACATCGTCATGGTCAAACCCGCGGGGCCGTATCTCGATATCATCTACCGGGTGAAGGAAGCGTTCGGAATGCCCACGGCCGCGTACCAGGTCTCGGGAGAATACGCGCTGATCAAGGCCGCGGCCGAAAAGGGTTGGGTAGAGGAGGATCGTGTGATGATGGAGAGCTTGATCGCCATCAAGAGGGCGGGGGCCGATCTTATTTTGACCTACTTTGCGAAGGATGCCGCGAGAGTGATCGGACGGACGGGTTGACCGTGGGTGGAGAGGGCGCTTTGCCCGCAACGCCGCCGTTTCTTGCGGCGTGCCGCCGTGAACCGGTCTCGCACACCCCTGTGTGGATCATGCGTCAGGCCGGACGATATCTGCCGGAGTACCGAAAAATCAGGGCGGAGGTGGATTTCCTCACGCTCACCAAAACGCCTGAATTGGCCGTTGAGGTCACACTCCAGCCCGTTCGTCGTTTCGGGATGGACGCAGCGATTCTCTTCAGCGACATCATGACCCCGGTCGAGGGAATGGGCGTCCCGCTGGACTTTGCCCCCGGGCCCGTCATCGAAACTCCGATCCGCAGCCTGGATCAGGTCGAGGCGCTTCGTGTCCCCGATCCCGAAGAGTCCGTGCCCTTCGTGCTGGAAACCGTTCGTTTGTTGAGCCGGGCGCTTCCAGCTTCGGCCCCGCTCATCGGCTTCGCAGGGGCGCCCTTCACTCTCTTCTGCTACCTGGTGCAGGGAGGCGGATCGAAGACTTTTTCGGAAGCCAAGGCTTTTCTGTTTTCGGAACCGGAGGCGTCGCACAAGCTCTTGGAAAAGCTGGCGGACACGATGGTTCGGTATCTCGAGGCACAGGCCCGCGCCGGCGCCAAGGCGTTGATGATTTTCGATTCGTGGGTGGGGTTGCTCGGGCCGGAGCAGTACCGGGAGTTCGCTTTCCCCGCCGTACGGCGTGTGATCGACGCGCTACGACCTCTGGACGTCCCCCTCATCTATTTTCCGAACCAGGGGGCGACGCTCTTGCCCACCGTTCGGGAGTGCGGTGCCGACGTGGTAGGGATCGACTGGCGCTTGTCGCTCGCCGACGCTCGTGGGATTCTAGGGCCGGATATCGCCGTTCAGGGCAACTTGGATCCGACCGCTTTGTTCGCTCCGCGGCCGGAACTCGCTCGGCAGATCGATCGAGTCCTGGGAAACGCCGGTCCGGTGCCCGGCCACATCTTTAATCTCGGCCACGGTATCGAGAAGACGACGGATCCGGACGCCGTCGCGTTTCTGGTCGATCACGTGCATGAGGTGTCGGCACGAAGCTGACGCACGACCGCGTGTGTGGATTCTCCGGGTTTTTCCGAGGTCGGGAACGGTAGGGTCAACGACGTGGAACCCCGGTTGAAACCCCTGGCTTGTAAGGGGTATGGAATGGCCTAGAATGTGCCCAACGGAGGACACGTGCCAGATCATCGACTGAGAGTCTACGACTCGATGGAGGGGCTACTCTCCAACGCAGACAATCCGACGCCGCTCGTTCGGCTCAATCGAGTGGTTCCGTTCAAGCATGCGAAGGTTTACGGGAAGCTCGAATGGTACAACCCGTTCGGGGCCGTGAAGGACCGGGTCGCAGCGAACTTGATCGCCGACGCCGAGGAGCGCGGCTTACTCGAGGCCGGCCAGAAGTTGGTCGAACCCACGTCGGGTAACACTGGGATGGGCTTGGCCATGATCTCCAACGCGAAGGGGTATTCTTTGACCACCCCCCTTTCGTCGGCGATCCCCCTCGAGAAGCGGATCATGTTGCGGTTTTTCGGGGCCGACGTCATCGAGCTGGAAGACACCTTGTGCCCCGCGCCGGGAGCGCCAGAGGGTGCGATCGCCAGGGCCCAAGAACTCGCCGAGAGACCCGATTTCCACATGCTCGACCAGTACCGTAACGAGGCCAATCCCGGGGCGCACTACAAGACCACCGGCCCGGAAATCTGGAGACAGACGGAAGGTAAGGTGACGCACTTCGTGGCGGGGCTGGGCACGTGCGGTACGATTACCGGCACCGGACGCTTCCTCAAGGAGCAAAATCCGGATATCAAAGTCCTGGGTGTGCACCCTCAAGAAGGCCACGACATTCCGGGTGTACGAAGTTACCGACAGCTTGGTCAAACGGAGTTGTTCCGACCCGACGAATACAACGAGTTGGTCGAAATCAGCGATGACGAGGCATTCGGCTTATGCCAGCGTCTCAACCGCGAAGAGAGCATCATCGCAGGCCCGAGCGCCGCGATGGCGTTGGCCGGTGCACTACGGTTGGTGCCAGATGAGCCCGGCGTCATCGCCGTGGTGATCTTTCCCGACAACGCCTTCAAATACGCTTCGTCGATGAGTCGGCACATTCCCGGGATGGCGAGGGGAGAAGCGTCGAGTCCGACCGAGCGAATGATGAACACCTTGATCGAGAACACGCGGAGCGCGCCGGCGCTCACAATCGATGTCGAACCAGCACACGACATGATCGAGGCAGAGAGCCCTTTCGTGGTGGACGTGCGCGAGATCGATGAATACGCCGGCGGGCACATTCCCGAAGCGGTGAATATGCCCCTTCAGGAGATGAGCGACTACGCCGCTTTTCTCCCAGAAGACCACGAAGCTCCCATCCTGGTCGTATGTGAATCCGGGAACCGGTCGCTGTCCGGTGCGCTTTTTCTGAGTTCTCTCGGCTACCGGGACGTTCGCAGTATCAACGGCGGGACACGGGATTGGCTGGTGGGGGGGTTCCCGATCTCCACGGAGTGAGGGCGGATGATAGGTTGCGGGGAGGTTGCTTAAGGGTGATATTCTAATATTCTATAGAATGTTAGAAGTTATGGACGAACCCATCCTTGGACACCGAGGGTGCAACCCCAGCCGACCATGGAACTGAAAGCTGCCAAGCTCGAGTTGTTTGAGCATTTCGCACGTCTGGGCAAGGCGGTAGGGAGTCGACCTCGGCTCCTGCTGCTCGATCTTCTTGCCCAAGGCGAAAAAACCGTGGAGAGGCTCGCGGAGCAAACGGGGCTCACCGTAGGGAACACGAGCGCTCACTTAAAAGGACTGCGGCAAGCTTCGCTCGTGTCCAGGCGTAAGGAGGGGGCTCACGTCTTCTACAGGCTCGCCGGCTCTGGTGTCCATGAGTTCGTGCGATCCCTACAGGCTCTTGCAGAGGGGCAGTTGGCCGAAGCGAGAGAGATCATCGACGGCTACTTCTCTGATCCGGACGCGATCGAGCCGGTTCACTCTGCCGACCTCCTCGATCGGATGGGGTCCGGTGAGGTGATCGTGCTCGACGTCCGCCCTCCCGACGAATACGCGGCGGGACATATCCCGGGGGCGATTTCGATGCCCTACGAGGAGATCGAGCGACGCCTTTCCGAACTGCCGTCCGACGGGCAGATCGTAGCCTATTGCCGGGGTCCGTATTGCATCTATGCGATTCGTGCGGTGGAGGTGCTCCGGCGAGGCGGATTTCGTGCTCGTCGCCTAGAGGAAGGCATCCCCGATTGGGCGCTACGGGGTCTGCCGGTTGCGGTGTCCACCGAGCCCAAACTCACTGAATCGAGGGGGTAAAAATGCTTTTTCGCCAGTATCTGGACAAAGACCCTGTGATCGCCACCTCCTACCTGTTCGGATGTCCGACAAAAGGAATCGGGGCCGTCGTCGATCCCGTCGGCAACATCGACCGTTACTTGAAAAAGGCGGAGGAGGGGAATGTGCCGATCCGTTACGTGATCGACACGCACATGCACGCCGATCATATCTCGATCGCTCGTGACCTCGTCGAGGCGGCCGGAGCCGAGTACGTGCTTTTCGCCGGCACGGAGGCGACCTACGCATTCCTGGGCGTCGAGGAGGGGAATGTCTTGGACATGGGGAACACCCAAGTGGAGATCCTTCACACCCCGGGGCATACACCCGAGCACATCTCTTTGGTGGTTACGGACCATGCTCGCGCCGACGAGCCGTGGCTGGTGATGACGGGCCACACGCTCATGGTGAGTGACATGGGACGTACCGAGTTGGCCACTTCGGCGGAGGAGGGCGCCAGAGCGCTTTTTCAGAGTGCGGAAAAACTTCGGCGCCTGCCCGACCACCTCGGGGTGTTCCCCGGCGCGTTCTCCGGGTCGGTGTGCGGTCGCGGGCTCAGTGGGAACCCCAGTTCGACGATCGGCTTCGAGCGCCGCCACAATCGGGCGTTCGCGCTCGAGAGCGAGGAGCAGTTCATCCAGCTCATGCTCGAAGAGATCCCCGTGCCGCCGCTCGACGCCGCGCGCATCCGAGCCACGAACCTCGGGCTCGATCCTGCTCGGGTATGAAGCATCTCTCGCTAGCCTGACCGGTCCGGTCCCTAGCATCATCCCCCTGCGGGATCCAGCGTGAACCAATTCTGGCTCCTGGTGCTCATCAACGCCTTTGTGGGCGCTATGGTGGGGCTGGAACGCACCGTTTTGCCTTTGCTCGCGGAGCAGGACTTCGGCTTGGCGTCCCGCAGCGTCGCGCTGTCCTTCTTGATCTCCTTCGGCTTGGTCAAGGCGACGACGAATTTTTTCGCCGGCCGCTTGGCGGATGTCTTCGGTCGCAAGCCGATCATGGTCCTCGGTTGGCTCGTTGGACTTCCTGTCCCGCTCATGATCATGTGGGCGCCGTCTTGGGGCTGGGTCGTCGGCGCCAACGTTCTGCTGGGCGTCAACCAAGGGCTCGCGTGGTCTCTGACCGTCATCATGATGATCGATCTCGCGGGCCCCGGGAAACGCGGCCTGGCGATGGGTCTCAACGGGTTCGCCGGCTATCTGGGGGTCGCGCTATCCGCCCTCGGCACGGGTTACGTCGCTGAGGCCTTCGGGCTTCGGCCGGAGCCCTTTTACTTGGGGATCGCGTTTGCGGCGCTCGGTTTGGGCCTGTCGGCGGTGTTCCTTCGAGAGACCTACCTGGATTCGGAAAAGAAGCGCGTGGATCCGGGGAGCGAAGTCGGATCGCCTGGGGAAGCCGGTCTGCCCGCGCCCACATCGGACCTTGGCACTTTCGAGATCTTTGCGCTCTCGACCTGGCGGCACCCCGCGCTGTCTAGCGCCAGCCAGGCGGGGTTGGTCAACACCCTCAACGACGGTCTGGCTTGGGGGCTCTTCCCATTGTTTTTCGCAGCCTCAGGTCTCAGCGTGGCCGACATCGGAGTACTCAGCTTTGCTTATCCCGTAGCGCGGGGTGTTCTCCAGCTATGGACCGGGCCCTGGTCCGATCGTGTGGGGCGCAAAGCGCCGATCGTTGGAGGGATGATGATCCAGGCGATCGCCCTAGGGGCCGTCGCGATGGGAAATGGGTTTTCGGCGTGGCTCTCGGCCGCGGCTCTATTGGGAGTCGGCACCGCGATGGTCTATCCCACGCTCCTTGCTTTGGTCGGAGACGTGGCCGATCCGAGCTGGCGCGGATCTGCCCTCGGTGTATATCGACTCTGGCGGGACTGCGGATACGCGGTGGGCGGTTTCATGGCCGGCGTGCTCGCGGACGGATTCGGGATGCGCCCGGCGATCTGGGCGGCGGCCGTTTTGACCGGTCTGTCCGGCCTGATTGTGGTGTGGCGGATGCCGGAGACGCTTGAGCGCTAGACCCCGATGAGCGGGGTACGCAAGCACGCTCGGTGTCTCGTTCACTCGCTTCCAAATCAGGGACGCCGGGCTGCCCACCGTCCGTATTCACATGCACATCGAATATGTGGGGTCGATCTCGTATTTTCGCCACGCGTATCCTGTGGACGGCATACCCGAGATGCGCTTCAAGTAGCTGGCGCCCGGATGGGTCTCACTCCAAGGACACATCCTCTACGGTCCATCCACTCCCAACCGTGAACTGTACTTGGCAGAGGACCGCCTCCTGGATCCGGCGGGAGCCGTCCCGAAATTCTACCCCGAAGTGTACCTCGTATTCACCCCCCCCTGGAGGTACTCGGACCGTCCGGAATCCAAGATCGATGGACTACGGTCGGTCAGGCGAGACTCGACGCCGTCACGACATACGAGGACTGCCGCCGCCTCAGAGTGGAGGGCCTCTACTTCCGGATCGGGACCCACATCAGTGGTCAGTGTGAACCAGAGATTTAGGACCAACAAGCCGGCAACGCCCATCAAGGCTTTGGTCTTCCAGCCTCCGGACGTCGCGCTGCTCGCGCGAATCGCGTTCGCAGCGGAGGTTTTCGCAGCTGAAGCGGTTCTGCAGTCGGGACAATTCGCCCGATCGCTTTTGTACGGTCGCCCGCAGCCTCGGCAGGTTGTTAACGACAAAGTTCACACCGGGGTTCATTGGAGTGCCAACTAATAACCTGTGTGGGTCGGGGTGGGCGGGGCAAGCAAAGAAGTGTGTGGCAGCCTCGAACGCGCCTACCAGAGCGCCGACCCCGATACTATCTTATCGTTCGTTCTCAGCCGCGGTGGGCTGAGGCGCCCCATGGTGGTTTTGGGGCCTGTAGCTCAGGTGGTTAGAGCGCACGCCTGATAAGCGTGAGGTCGGTAGTTCGAGTCTACCCAGGCCCACTCCGTAAGAGAAACCCTCACAAGGCTTTAGCCTTATGGGGGTTGTCGTCCTCCGGCCCTGAAAACCAAACAGTGCCGGGAACAGTGCCAAGATCGGGCGAAAAAAAGGGTCAGGTCGGCAGCTTTTCCAAGGTTGTGAGCCTGTCCCCAAGTGCCTCTCGGTGGTTCTCGACACGGTACTCCACCACGTCAGAGCGATGGCGAACCTTTCCAAGGTGGCTGTAGACCCGCTGCACCATCGAGGTTCCGCCGTGTCCGAGTTCCTTGCCCACGGTGAAGGGTGACACGGGTGCTCCGCCGTCAAGAGTCTGGAGCCTGGCGGAACAGTAGGTGACGTGCCCCCAGATGTGGTACCACTTCCTATGTTAGGCTTTGAGGCCCCGGCGGTCCAAGAAGTTGGGGCATTCTAAGGAACCAAGGTGATGGTTTTATCGTCTCCGGAGCCGGGGGTAGG